>Ga0326728_10000305_pt1 | contig 199875 bp, 186 predicted proteins | sample MB3enrmetagenome_FD_207602 | JGI IMG/M metagenome (GOLD analysis project Ga0326728, IMG submission 207602) | Lab enriched peat soil microbial communities from McLean, Ithaca, NY, United States - MB31MN | ecosystem: Environmental > Terrestrial > Soil > Wetlands > Peat | place: USA: New York... | reverse complement strand
ATCCCCGTCTCGAGGGCAGATTGTCCGCGTGTTACTGAGCAGTGCGCCGAGGGCTTACCCCTCTCGACTCGCATGGCTTAAGCGAACTCCAATAGCGGTGCCCGCCGGCAGGATCAACCGGATTGTTTTGTGTTGGCACACTTCGCGTGTGCGGGGTTACGTACTGTCGGTGACCGATCTTCGCTGACTGGCGGAATTGCTCTTTACATTCGTTTGAGCGCTTCTTCGCGTACGCTTCTCTTCTTCGTCTCCCCCGTCAGTCCCGAGAGGTCACTCCCCGTCTCCAGGGAGGGGTTCTCAGGGCTCCACGCCCCGTTGGGCCATCTGTGGCGTCGCCCTGGAAGAGCACGGTTCATTCGGTCCCCGGCTCGCCGTGGCGGCGTCGCGGCACCGCGCTTCCGAAGAAGCGGGCGCAGCACTCGAAGGAGTCGAGTCCCCTATTTAACGGGCGCCACCGGCCCTTGGCGTTCGGCGAGCGTCCGCCTCCCTCTCGATGCGGCGCACCGCGAGGGGGACCTCGAGAAGCGAGGTGATCTCGATTGGGTCCTCCCCGTACCCGAACCCCTCCCGGTTCAACCAGACCCCGTGGAGCCCCGCGGCCTCGGCGGCCTTCGCGTCGGTGCGCGCGAGGTTCCCGACGAAGACGGCCTCCTCCGGCCGAACCGCCATCCGCTCGACCGCACGGCGGAAGATCTCGGGATCCGGTTTCGCGATCCCCTCGGTCCCGGACGAAACGACCCGGCCGAAGTAGTCGAGGATGCCGACCTCATCGAGGATCCGACGGACGGAGGCTTCGCTCGTGGAGTTCGACACGACGCCGAGCGCCCGGCGCTCCGAGCGCAGGGTATCGAGGCAGCGACGGGTGTCGGAGTAGAGACGGAACGGCCGATGGTTCTCGAGGACGGCCGAGAGGAACTTGCGCGTCGCAACGACGTCCACCTCGCGCCCGGCGGCCCGCGAGAGCGTCCGGCGCCAGAAGTCGGCGAGCCCGTCCTCGTCCCAGCGGGGAGTGCCCGCATCCACCTCGGCTTCTACCTCGAGGAACGCGTGGCGGAGGAGGTCCGGCTCGAGGTCGAGGTAGAACCGGCGGGCGATCTCGCACCAGCCGTCGTAGTCCCGCTCGTCGACCAACGTCCCGCCGAGGTCGAACAGGACCGCTCGGACCCGCATCGGCTCCTCCGTTCGAGAGGGGGCCACCCGGGGCGGAGTTTTATCGTTCACTCCCGCCGGGGCGGGGTCGGGAGGCCGGGGGGCCCTACGCGACGCTCACCGACTGGACGTCCGTGTGGCGAAGCAGGATCGCGCGCGCCACCTTGAGGTTCTTCCCCGATTTCCCGATCGCGCGCGCCTTCCAGGCCGGGTCGACCGTCACGGTGACGTGCCGGCCCTTCCCTTTCGGCGAGAACTCGGCCTTCTTCGGGGAGTACCAGTAGAAGATGTTGAGCACGAGGCGCTCCGGGTCGTCCGAGAACTCGACGACCTGGATCTCCTTCTTGAGCATCCCCTTGAGGCGGTCGACGAGGACGCCGCCCGGACCGACCGCCTTGTGGACCTCGCCGGGGTAGACCAGGTAGACGAGCTTGTCCTCGGCCTCGAAGCAATCCTTGACGCGCGCGCCGGTCCTCTCCTCGAAGAGGCGGATGTACCCGAGGGTTTCGGTGTCGAAGGTTACCTCGGGCATCGGACCAGCGCTGACGTCTACGTCTCGAGGGAGAGGATCGCGCTCGAACCGGGGTCGAGGATCGCCATCGCGCTGATGGGGAACGGTCGGCCGCACGCCTGGCCGAGCTCGACCGCGGTCCCGTCGTAGTGGAAGATCGGCACCTTGCCGAGGGCCCGCTCCTTCGATAGGCGCTTCTCGGGGCAGGTCCGGGCGACGATGAGGAGCCGGGCCTTCTTCTCCTCCACGGCAGCGAGCGTCTCGGTGAGGCCGATCTGGACCTTGCCGGTCTCGAGGGCGACCTTGAGCGCATGCGCGAGGTCCATCGCCCTACGCCTCCCCCTTCGCGGTCTCCACGGGTTTCGCCGGCGGCGGCGCCGCGGCCTCGCCGACCGGACGGTACACGAGGTTCACGGCCCCGGTCCCGAGGGTGATCGGCTGGCCGACGATGATATTCTCCGCGACCCCCTTGAGCTCGTCGACCTCGCCGGTGATGGCGGCCCGCAGGAGGTGAGCGGCGGTGATCTCGAACGCGGCCCGGGCGAGCACGCTCGTCTTCTTGCCCGAGATCCCGTGGCGGCCGATCGCGCGGATGTCGCCCTCGTTCGTCATCACGTCCGCGACGAGCATGAGGTGGCGGATGTCGACGCCGAGGCCCTGGTCGGCGAGCGTCCGGTTCGCCTCGTAGATGAGCGCGGCGCGCGCGGCCTCGACCCCGTAGACGCGGTAGATCTCGAAGACCGAGTTCGTCGTGGTCCGCACGGCGTCCACGCCGGGGATCTGGATGACCCCCTCGAGGTTCGACCCCTCGGTGTAGATCACGTACTCCTCCTTCTCCTTCCGGATGAGGGCCCGACGGATCCCGTCCACGCCCTTGATCTGGATCCGCTTCGCCTCCTCGCTCGCGATGAGGAGCTTCTTGAACGGCATCTCCTCGACCATCTCCTCCCGGCGGGACTTGGTCGCGCCGACGGTGGCCTCTTTGAGGAGGATCTCGAAGGCGCGGGTCTCGCCGCTCCCCGAGCCGGGCTTCACCTCGAACAGGCGCGGGTCGAGGCCCTGGACGAGGGCGCTCTCGAGCTCGGCGCGCTTCACTCCGCGCGCCTCGAGGAGCGCGGCCTGGGGCGAGACCACGACCTTGAGGTCCTCGATCACGGTCCCGATCGAGGCGACGTCCGGGACGGTGGTGACCTCGACCTGGAGAGCGATCTTCTGGACCGCCTCCCGGTCCCCCTTCAGCTTCTTCTCCACGTGGACCGTCATCATCGGCGTCGAGGGGACGCGTCGCGCGTCCACGAGCTCGATGAGCCGAGGAAGGCCGAGCGTGACGTTCATCTCGGCGACCCCGGCGTAGTGGAACGTCCTAAGCGTCATCTGAGTACCGGGTTCGCCGATCGACTGCGCCGCGACGATGCCCACGGACTCGTGGGGGTCGACCCCGGCCTTGCGGAACCGACGGGCCACCTCGCGGACGATCTTGCTCGCATCGGCCGGCGGCAGGCGAAGGCTTTGGAGCTTCGCCCGGAGCTCCTCGATGAGCGATGGGGGGAGCCGGAGGCCCGTCTCGTGCCGCGCGGTCTCCTGGATCCGCGTCGCGAGGTCGCGGGTCGGGGGCTTCCTCTCCTCGGTCGGCATCGACCTCACTCCCCTCCGAACTCGGGACCCTCTTCCGGCGGCCCGAACTCCTCGGTCTCCTCTTCCTCGCCCTCTTCCTCGAGCTGCGCCTCGGCCTGGAGGTCCATCTCCTCCTCGGTCACGGGCGGGGCCCCGGCACCGCCCTCGGCGCGACGCTCTTCGGCCGTGCGGACCCTCCGGCCGAGCACTTGGGCGATGACCTCATCGAGAGAGACCGGCGCGCCCTGGTAGGAGCGCGTCGGGTCGATGCCGTCCTCGCCGTACTTGAACTCGATGATCGTCTCGGCCGTGTTGCGGACGGTCCCGTCTTCGTTCACCTTGAGGTCCTCGAGGGCGTTGATGAGCCGACGCTGCATGTAGCCCGACCGGCTCGTCCGGACGGCCGTGTCGACGAGCGACTCCCGGCCGCCCATCGAGTGGAAGAAGTACTCCGTGGGGGAGAGCCCGCGCTTGTAGCTCGAGCTCACGAACCCTCGCGCGTCGGCGCCGAGGTCCCCGCGCTCGAAGTGCGGGAGCGTGCGGTGCACGAAGCCGCGCATCAGGCGCTCGCCGCGGACCGACTGCTGGCCCACCGCGCCCGCCATCTGCGTGAGGTTGAGCATCGAGCCTCGGGCGCCGGACTTCGCGAGGATCACCGCGGGGTTCTCGAGGCCGAGGTACCGGCCCGCGATGTCGCCGGCCGTGTCGCGCGCCTGGCCGAGCTCGCGTCGGACCATCACCTCGAGCGTCTCCTCGAGCGAGCGGCCGGGCATCTGCTCGAGCTCGCCCTTTCGATAGTCGTTCACGAGCTCGTTCACCTTGACGCGCGCGCTCTCGAGCGCCGTCTGGATCTCCTTGAGCGCCCCTTCGGGGACGTCCTCGTCGTCGATTCCCGTGGAGAGGCCCTTGAGCCCGATCGCCGTGATCGCGAGCCGGCTCATCTCGTCGAGGAACTGGCGCGCGCGGGGCATCCCGTTGTTGCGGGCGATCGCGTCGAGGACCGCCCCCTTCTCGTAGGCGATCGCTTTCTTGTCAATCACCCCGGCCTTCAGGATCCCGTTCTCGATCACGACGTTCGCGTCGTGCTTGCACGAGAGCGGCGGGCAGTCGCACCGGGCCCAGATGTTCGCCCGGAACTCGAGCGTCAGGTCCTTCGGGAGCGTGAGCGAGAACAGTTGCTTCCCGTTCCAGAACGGCACCCCGTCCTTGTCCTTCCCCGCCGGCGGCGGGAGCGGGTAGTGGAGCTTCGAGAGGAGGTAGGTCACCTCGCTCTTCGAGAACGTCGGGTTCAGGTAGGTGAGCAGGAACGCCGCGGTGATGTGGTCGTGGAGCATCCCGATGATGGGACCGCCGTACCGCGGGGAGAGGATGTGCTCCTCGACCTTCATCAGGACCTTGGCCTCGGCCCGCGCCTCCTGGCTCTGGAGGACGTGGAGGTTCATCTCGTCGCCATCGAAGTCCGCGTTGTACGGCGGGCAGTCGCAGAGGTTGAACCGGAACGTCTTGTGCGGGAGGATCCGCACGAAGTGGGCCATCATGCTCATCCGGTGCAGGCTCGGCTGCCGGTTGAACAGCACGATGTCGCCGTCGATGAGCTGGCGTTCGACGATCGAGCCGGGGACGACGAGCTCGGCGCACGCCTCCGCGTTCTTCTCCATCACGCGGATCCGCTGACCGTCCTCGCGCACGAGGTAGTTGACCCCGCAGCGGATGTGGCCCTCGGCGTCGGGGGGCGGGCTCGGGCCACGACGGACGAGCTCCTTCGCGACCTCCTGGTTGTGGAGCGTGACCTCGAGGGGGACCGTGAGACCTCGGGCGACCTCGATCGGGATCCCCACCTCGTTGATCGAGAGGAGGGGGTCCGGGCTGATCACCGTGCGAGCCGAGAAGTTGACGCGCTTTCCCGAGAGGTTCGAACGGAACCGACCGTCCTTCCCCTTGAGCCGCTGGGCGAGCGTCTTGAGCGGGCGGCCGGAACGGTGCCGCGCCGGCGGGATCCCGCTCGTCTGGTTGTCGAAGTAGGTAGTGACGTGGTACTGGAGGAGCTCCCAGAGGTCCTCGACCACGAGCTGGGGAGCGCCCATGTCGCGGTTCTCTCGGAGCCGCTGGTTGATCCGCAGCACGTCGACAAGCTTGTGCGTGAGGTCGTCCTCGCTCCGCTCCCCGCTCTCGAGCGTGATCGAAGGTCGGACCTGGACCGGCGGAACGGGGAGGACCGTGAGGACCATCCACTCCGGCCGACCGAACTTCGGGTTCAGGCCGAGCGCGCGGACGTCGTCGTCGGGGATCCGCTCGAGGCGCGCGCGCACCTCCTTGGGAGTGATCTTGTGGCTGTTCTCGCGGAACGTGGTCGGCTTGTCGAGAACGATCTTCTGCTGGACCTCGTGGCAATGCGGGCAGGAGCGCTCCTCCCTCGCTTCGCGCGTCCGGGGCGTGCGCACCGCGGGCGCCGCGTCGTCGGAGTCGGAGGCGGCCTCGAGGCGGGCGCTCGGGGCGTCGGGGAGCATCCGGCCGCACGCGCGGCACGTCGACTGAAGGAGGCGCTTCACTTCCTTCGCGTACCCGACGTGGATCACCGGCATCGCGAGCTCGATGATCCCGAAGTGCCCGGGGCACTCGTTCACCCGGCCGCCGCAGGTCCGGCAGCGCAGGTTCGGCTCGATGACCCCGAGGTGGAGGTCCATGAGCCCCATCTCGATGGGATAGCCGTCGTCGTCGTAGGTGTCGGCCGTGATGATCTTCGCCGCGCTCATCCGCCGGATCTCGTCGGGCGAGAGGAAGGCGAACTGGAGGCCGCGGATCTTCTTCGAGAGACCTTGTGCCATCGTCCGACCCTCCTAGCGCATCTCCTCGAGCTGGAGCCGCATGATCACGCCGAGGCTGATCAGCTCCTCGAGGAGGAGCTTGAACGAGTAGCTCATCTCCACCGGGTAGATCGAGGAGGTGTTCCCGCAGCTCGGGCAGCGCAGCGAGTTCGCCCGGGCGTCCGGGATCGCGATGTGCCCGCACTCGGCGTTTCCGCAGACGTATTGGATGGTGCCGTCCGACTCGTCCAGGAGCCGGTCCTTGATCACCATCGCAACGCCGTGGCCGATGAGGCAGTCGCGCTCCATCTCTCCGAACCGTAGACCGCCCTGGCGCGAGCGCCCCTCGGTGGGCTGGCGCGTCAGGATCTGGACCGGGCCGCGGGAGCGCATGTGCATCTTGCCCGCGACCATGTGGTGGAGCTTCTGGTAGTAGATCACACCGATGAAGATCTCCGCCTCGAACCGGCGGCCGGTGAGCCCGTCGTAGAGCGTCTCGCGCCCGGACGGATGGAAGCCGAGCGCCTGGAGCTCCTCTCGGAGCGCCTCCTCGCGGGCCCCCGAGAACGCCGTGCCGTCGATCGTGCGGCCCTCGAGCGCACCGACCTTGCCGCCGAGCATCTCGAGGACGTGGGCGACCGTCATCCGCGACGGGATCGCGTGCGGGTTGATCAGAAGGTCCGGGGTGATCCCGTCGCGCGTGAACGGAAGGTCCTCCGGCGGGACGATGAGGCCGATGACCCCCTTCTGCCCGTGACGGCTCGCGAACTTGTCGCCGAGCTCGGGGACCCGCTGGTTGCGGACCTTGACCTTGACGAGCTTCGAGATGTTCTCCCCTTCGGTGAGGATCACGTTGTCGACCCAGCCGGACTCGCCGAACCGGACCGTGACGCTGGTCTCGCGGCGCTTCTGCGGGGTCAGAAGGTCGGTCTTCTCCTCGAGGAACCGCGGAGGGCTCGTCTTGCCGACGAGCACGTCGCCCTCGGTCACCTCGAGCTCGGGGAAGATGAGACCGTCCTCGCCGAGGTTCCGGTAAGCGGTGTCGACCCGGGCCCCCGCGACATCCGGCCGCGGGATCTCGAACCGGTCCTCCTGGCCTCCGGGGTACTTCCGCTCCTCGCCGCGGTACGTCCGGAAGAACGACGAGCGGCCGAGGCCGCGGTCGATGGCGCCCTTCGAGAAGACGAGGGCGTCCTGCATGTTGTACCCTTCGTAGGAGAGGACCGCGACCACGAAGTTCTGCCCCGCGGGACGCTCGGTGAAGTGCACGTAGCGCATCGTCTGCGTGCGAAGGAGCGGGGCCTGCGGGTAGTGGAGAAGATGGCCCCGAGTGTCGGGTCGCCGTCGGTAGTTCACCGACTCGACGCCGAGCGCCTGCTTCGCCATCCCCGAGCCCATCGTGTTCCGGGGCGCGCTGTTGTGCTCAGGGTACGGGATGAGCCCCGTGCAGACGCCGAGGATCAGGTTCGGGTCGATCTCGAGGTGCGTGTGCCGCTCGGTGAGTAGGTTCGCCGTGGGGAACGTCCCGTGGCAGAAGCCGCACTCGACCGTGGTGTGCTCGCCCTTGTCGCCCATCGACATCCAGCGGATGTCGGAGCGGCTGAGCGCCTTCTGGCACTTCGGGCACCGGTCCGGGGGAACGTAGGCGTCGACGGCGATGAGGGAGTCCTCCTCTTCCTCGGCGTCGACCCATTCGATCTTCCCCTGTCGGACGAGGTCGCTGAAGGAGAGCGTGCCCCGGGCCAGCTCGTCGAGGTCGCTCCGGGAGACGCGCGGCACTCCGTTCTTGACGACCACGAGCGGGCGGCGGAGACGGCCCCCGTCGCAGTGAACGATCACTTCGTTCATCTCCTCGTCGTAGCGGACGTTGATCTCGTAGGTCTTGTCGCCGAGCGTGGGGGACAGCGTTCCGGTGCGCCGGCGCTCTCGGATCTCTCGGACGAGGTCGACCGGCTGAGAGTGGAGTCCGACCAAGTTCCCGTTCACGTAGACGCGCGCGGCGCGCTTGCCGCGGGGCGCCGCGGCCTCTTGGAAGACCTCGGGGCCGATCTCGCGGGTGTTGAGGTCCCGGAGGATGAGGGTGACCTCTTCCTCATCGGTCCCCTCGCTCACGTCGACGCACAGGGCGTAGTTCTTGACGAGGCCGCAGTTCTGGCCCTCGGGGGTCTCGTTCGGGCAAAGGCGGCCCCACTGCGTGGGGTGGAGGTCGCGCGCCTCGAAATGGGGCTGGCTGCGCGTGAGCGGGCTCGTCACCCGGCGCAGATGGCTGATCGTCGACATGTGGCTCGTCCGGTCGAGCACCTGGCTCACCCCGGCGCGGCCGCCGACCCAGTTCCCGGTAGCGAGAGCGTGCACGAGCCGCTGCGTCAAGAGGTCCGGGCGAATCGCGCTCGCGATCCGGAGGTCCTTCTTCCGCGCGAACGAGCGCTCGAGCTGGTACTTGAGGTCCTTCAAGAGCAGGGAGAACGCGACGCGGAAGAGGTCCTCCATGAGGTCCCCCGCGAGCTTGAGGCGCTTGTTCGCGTAGTGGTCCTTGTCGTCCTCGCCCCGGACCTTGAGGTGGAGCTCAAGGACTGTGCGGGCCATCCGCGCGAGGTAGAGGGCCTTCTTGAGGCGGTCCGTCTTCGTGTCGCCGAGGTGGGGGAGGAGCGAGCGGTCGAGGATCCCGTCGACCTTGCGCTGACGGTACTCCTTCGCCTGACCGGTCGCGAACTTCTTCTCGAGGAAGATGAGCGCGTCGTCCGTGGAGACGACCCCCTCGGGAGGGTAGAGCTTCTTCGAGACGCACTCTTCGAGGTTGACGTTCAGAAGGTGCTTCATCGTCTGGACGAACGGCTCGTCCAGCGGGAGGAGCTCTCCGAGGACCGCCTGGAAGATCTCCTCGTCGTTGTTCATCCCGAGCGCCTTCATCAGGATCACGAGCGGGATCTGCCCGCTCGCCGTCGGGACCGAGACCTGGAGGACCCCGTCCTTCTTCTTCTCGACGACGGTGAGCGACCGGTACCCGCCGCGCTGGCTGAACACCTTCGCGCTCTCGATCGGCGTACCGTACCGCTCGTTGAACTCGGCGAAGATCCGGTTCGGTGCGAGGTCCTCGAGGCTGATGATGACCCGTTCGGTCCCCCCGATGATCGTGTAGCCGCCGGGGTCGAGGGGGTCCTCGCCGTACTCGACGAGCTTGGCCCGGTACTCGTCGTCCGAGAGCCAGATCTGGTCGTCCTCGGAGATCTTGTACCGGTTCAGGTTGCACGGCCGGCTCTTGACCATGATCGGGAGGTCGCCGATGTGGACGTCCTCGGGGGCCCGCTCCACGCCGTTCTCGACGACGGTCACCTTGAGGTAGATCGGGGCCTGGTAGGTGAGGTTCCTCAGCCTCGCTTCCATCGGCGTGAGCGTCGGCTTGGAGCCGACGGGCTCTTTGACGAACGGCGCGCCGATGAAGATCGTCGGCTCGGCCGAGGGATTTACGTTCCCCCGGGCGTCCCGGCGACGGCCGACGCGCACGTAGATCGAGCTCTTCGTCTTCTGGACATCCAACCGGATGACCCCCCGCTCCGTCGAATCCTCGCTGACGCGCGCATCGTCGACGATCCGCTGCATCCGCGAGTTCGGGTTGTCCTTCGTCGGCAGGAAATCGTTGAAGCTCGCCAGGTGGTGGTTCACGATCGAGCGTTCTCGGAAGAACGCATCCACAATCTCTCGCATGGAACGGGACTACTCCCCCCCCAGGGCCGGGACGATGAGTCGGTAGGCGACCGCCTCACCGGCGGTGGCGCTGGGACGTCGGATCCGGACGAGCCGGCCCACGAGGGCCTCCCCTCGCTCCCGAAGGGTTTCGTACCGAGGGTCGGTCTTGAGGCCGGGGTCCGAGACCAGGATCTTGGGAAGACGCTCCGGGGAGGCGCCGAGCTCTTCGAGCACCCGTCGGGACTCCTCCTCGCTCAGGATCTCGTGCGGCGGGGCGAGATGGTGCGCGACGAACGGTCGGGGCGGAGTGGTCACCTTGGACGGGGCCGGGCGCGCGCGCGAGCGACGGGCTGTGCTGGGGCTCATGCAGTCCTCCGAGGAACGTGACGGGCCCGGGGGGACGTCCGGAGCGACCTCGCGGGGAACGCGAGGTGGCTCGTTCGAACCCCCGACCACCTGGTTAAAAGCCAGATGCTCTTTGTAGGGTCGCCCGGCGGGCCGGACGACCAACCTAACTGAGCTACGGGCCCGTTTCCGCTCCGAGGGGATGGGACCGAAGGGCCGTATTTGACCCTATGCCTGACGGGATTCACTGAAGGCTCTCCAGGCTCGAGATGATCGACCAGATCGCGGTCCGGCCGTGCGTCGGAAGGTTCGGGTCGTTCGCAAGGTCGTCGAGAACGCCGACGGCGCTCGCGATCCGCATGTCGAGGGCCGCGTGCGGCTTCGACAGCGCGTCCTTCGCCGACTGGGCCCCGCGCCGGACGTTCCGAGGCACGAGGGCGTCGTCGGCAAGCTGGCTCAGCGCATCGACGATCCGTTGAAAGCCGGGGCGCAGAGCGTCCGCGGGCGCGGACCCGGCGGACGCGGTCCCGACGGCCGGCGCGACGGTCGGAGCGGTCATGGACGGGCGTTCTCCCCTCCTTCCTTGTAGGCGGTGACCACGAGGAGGGTCTTCGTCTCGCGGATCCCGTGGATGCCGGGGAGCCGACGAAGGACGAACTCCTTGAGCTCCTCATACTGCGGGAATCGCGCCTTGAGGAAGATGTCCGTGTCCCCCGTGACGAGGAAGACGTCCTCGACCTCGGGGAACTTCGCCGCCTCGCTCGCGACCGAGTCCGCCTCCGCGGTCTCGACCTTGAGGGCGATGAGGGCGACCACGTGCTCGTTCCCCCAGACCTTCGTGAACGCGCTTTCGACAGCCCGACTGACCGGCGGCTTGGCCGCGGTAGGTTTGTCCATTGGAATCCCTCCGGAACGTGTCTTCTCCTGGGTGGAAAGCAAATGCCCGAGCCCCGAGTCTCCGTTACGCCGCCGGGGCGGACTCGAACTCCTCTTGGAGGTCGTTGATGACCTGATCGATCACGGCACCGGCCGTGGCCCCGCGGTACTCGCGGATGCCCCCCGCTTCGCTCGAAACGCGGGCGATGACGTCGGCCGCCCCGCGCAGGAACTCAACGCTACAGATGAACTCCTCCATGACGGCCGGCCCCCCACCGAGCCGGGCGCCCGAAAAAGCTCCCCTATATAGGGTTTTTGAAGACCGGGGAATCCCGAAGGACCGCGAACGGGCGGCCGGTCGCGTCAGCGGCACGTCGCGCGGGCGCACCGTTATCTCTCCGGTCCGGTACGAGCGACCGGAGGGTGGGAGAACGAAGACTTCCACGGTGCGGATCGAAGTGCGGGTCGAGCTCAAGCCCGGCGTCATGGACGCCGAGGCGGAGAGCGTGGAGAAGTCGCTCGCGCTCCTCGGCATCCCTTCCGTGCGCCACGTGACGACGGCCCGCGTGTACGACCTCGAGTTCGCGGACGTGCCCGAAGCGGAGGCACGAAGACTCGCGGACCGTGCGGTCGAGCGGCTTCTCGCCAACCCCGTGATCCACCGAGTGTCGGTGCGCCCGCTCTCGGCGTGAAGGCATGTCCGACTGGGCCGAGGCCGTCACCTTCTTCCCGATCCGGCGGACCACGCTCGCGGGACTCGACGAGCTCTCGGACGCGCGGGGCCTCGGGCTCGACCGCCGTGAGCTCCTTCGACTGCGCGAGTACTACCGAGCGGAAGGCCGGGAACCGACGGACGTCGAGCTCGCTGGCATCGCGCAGAGTTGGAGCGAGCACTGCTCGTACAAGAGCTCCCGACCGTTCCTGAAGCGCGCGTTCTTCTCCCTGCGACCTCGGCCGCGCGTCCTCGGTACAGGGGACGCCGGTGTCCTCCGGTTCGAGGACGGGTACGCCTACGCGATCCGGATCGAGTCGCACAATCACCCCTCGGCGGTGGAGCCGTACGGTGGGGCCGCCACCGGCATCGGGGGGATCCTGCGGGACGTCCTCGCGGTGGGAGGAAAACCGATCGCGTGCACCGACCCGCTGTTCTTTGGCCCGCTCGACCGAGGTCCGGAGGACCTGCCTCCGGGCGTGAAGAGCCCCCGGTACATCGCGGAGGGGGTCATCGCCGGGATCCGGGATTACGGGAACCGCGTCGGCGTGCCGACGCTCTCGGGCTGCGTCTACTTCGACCCGGCGTACGTCGTGAACCCCCTCGTCAACGTCGGCTGCGTCGGATTCCTGCCTCGCCATCGTCTTACCCCGAACCGGGCCTACGCCGCCGGCGACCGGCTCGTCCTCGCGGGCGGGCTCACGGGCCGCGACGGCATCGGCGGCGTCGCGTTCGCCTCCAAGGAGCTCACCGACCGCAGCGAGTCCGAGTCCCGAGGGGCGGTCCAGCTCGGGAACCCGATCATGAAGGAACCTCTCATCCACGCCTGCCTCGAGTCGTACGACCGGGGCCTCGTCCGCGGACAGAAGGACCTGGGGGGCGGAGGGCTCGCCACGGCTTCCGGGGAACTCGTGAACTCCGGCGGGTTCGGCTCTCGCATCGAGCTCTCTCGAGTTCCGCTCCGGGAAGAGGGACTCCACCCGTGGGAGGTGTGGGTGTCGGAGTCGCAGGAACGGATGATCCTTGACGTGACCCCTCAGGACCTTCCGGAGCTCCTTGCGATCTTCCGCCGCCACGATGTGCCGGCCACGGATATCGGAGAGGTCGTCCCGGGTCCGTACGAGACCCTGCTGTGGCACGGGGCCCTCGCGGCCCGGCTCAAGGTCGGATTCCGGGTCGACCCGCCGGTCGTCCGACGGCCTCTCCGACCCAGGCGCCGCCGCTTCGCCCGCTCCCCCGACCTATCGGACGAGACGCCCGAGCGGGTCTTCTCCGACCTCCTGCTCGCCCCCGACTCGCTCTCGAGGGAGGGGGTCCTTCGGGTCTACGACCACGAGGTCCAGGGCCGCACGGTCGTGAAGCCACTCCATGGCCGAGTCACTTCCCCCGCGCACGGGGACGCGACGGTGATCCAACCTCGGCCCTCGAGCGCGAAGGGTCTCGGAATCACCACGGCCGCCCAACCCTGGGCCTGTGCGGCGGACCCCGAGAACGGCGCGATGATGGTCGTGGAGGAGGCCGCGCGGAACCTCTATTCGGTGGGAGCCAAGCCCGACGCGTTCACGAACTGCCTCAATTTCGGGAACCCCGAGGACCCGCACGTCCTCGCCGATTTTTCCTCGGTCACGAAGGGCCTCGGACGAGCCGCCCGAATGCTCGGCTTCGCGGTGCCGAGCGGCAACGTCAGCTTCTACAACGAGGGGCTCGGCGCCGAGATCCCGCCGACCCCGGTGCTCCTCGCCACGGGGATCGTCGAGGACATCGACCGCGTAGTGACGAGCGACTTGAAGGCGGTCGGGAGCTCGCTCTATCTCCTCGGTCGGTCCGCACCGGAGCTCGGAGGCTCCCTCTGGGCACGCCGCCACGGCCTCACGGGGATTTCCGTCCCCCGGACCGACCCGGCCGGCCTCCGACGCCTTGGGGAGCGGTTGATCGGCGCGGAGCGCAAGGGCCTCGTGCGCGCCGCCCACGACGTTTCGGACGGCGGCCTTGCGGTCACGCTCGCAGAGATGGCGTTCGGCGGCGGCCTTGGGTTCTCGGTCGACCTGGACGCGACCCGACTTTCCACACCCTGCCTGGCGCTCGCCGCGGAGGGTCGGTCCCGGTTCGTGGTGGAGGTCCCCAAGGCATCCCAGAAACGGTTCGAACGAACCTTCGCGCCGACCGAGCGCGCCCTCCTGGGCGAGGTCGTGGAGGCCGACGCGACGCTTCGCTGGGGTGGGCGGTCGCTCGCGACCCTTGCGCTCGCCCCCCTCTACGACACGTGGCGGAGCGGCCTCGGACTCCCGTAGGACCCCCGATGACCGTCACGGCGCTCGTCTCGGGCGGAAAGGACTCGATCTACGCGGCGTACCTTGCGGAGACCCAAGGTTGGCCCGTCGACGAGCTCGTGACGATCGCCACCCAGGACCCGGCGGCGATGATGTTCCACACCCCGAACCTTCACCTGGTGGCGCTCCAGGCCGAGGCCTGGGGGAAGACGCACCGCCGCGTGCCGGTCCAGGGAACGGGGGAGACGGCGGAGCTCGCCGCGCTCGAGGATGCGCTCAAGGGCTCGGGCGGCCCCGTCGTGGCCGGCGCGGTCCAGTCGTCCTACCAGTGGGCACGCATCCTCCGGATCGCGAGCGCGCTCGGCCGGCGCGTGTACGCGCCCCTCTGGAGGGTCGACCCCAGTCGGGTCGTCCGCGAGGAGGTCGCGGCCGGTCTCGACATCCGGATGGTCCACCTCGCGGCGGAACCGCTCACTCCCGACCTACTCGGCCGACGGCTCGACCTCGACCTTCTCGCGGAGCTCGAGCGCCGGAGCCGAGAGGTCCGTGCGGTCAATGTCGCCGGGGAAGGTGGGGAGTTCGAGACCCTCGTCGTGGACGCTCCGTTCTTCCGAGATCGGATCGAGCTCTCGGGTGTCGAGCGCACGGTCTCCGGTGCGACCTCGACCCTTCGCGTCACGGAGGCGCGTCGGGTCCCGAAGGGGGCCCCGCCGCACATCGACGTCGGTTCGGCCGGAGCGTGAAGAAGCGCTCGAGCACCCCCGATTTCTCGATTCCCCCGGAGTTATAGTTCCCGTCGCACTCCCCCGACACCATGTCGGCGAGTCGAGCGGTGCGGCCGGCGTCCCCGCCGACCGAGTCGACACGCCGCACCGACCCGGTCCGGGAGGCGACGCGTCGCTGGGAGGCCGAGACCCTCGGCCCGGCCCTCGCCAAGAGCCCAGAGCGGAAGGACCGGTTCACCACTCTCGGCGGCATCGTCGTCGAACGGCTCCACACGCCACGCTCGCCGCGCGCTTCGTCGTTCGATCGCATCGGGTACCCCGGACAGCCCCCGTTCACACGGGGGATCCACCCGACGATGTACCGGGGCCGGCTCTGGTCGATGCGGATGTTCTCGGGGTTCGGCACCCCCGAGGACACGAACCACCGGTTCCGCTACCTCCTCAAGCACGGGGAGACCGGTCTTTCGATCGCGTTCGACGACCCCACGCTCTACGGCATCGACGCGGACGACCCCGAGGCCCTCGGTGAGGTGGGGAAGTGCGGGGTGAACGTGAGTTCGCTTGACGACATGCGTCGGCTCCTCGCCGGCATCCCGCTCGGCGACGTGACGACGAGCATGACGATCAACGCCCCGGCGAACATCATCTGGGGGATGTACCTCCTGGCCGGGACCGCGACTCGGGTCCCGTTCTCCCGGTTGGGCGGAACGATCCAGAACGACATCCTCAAGGAATACATCGCGCAGAAGGAGTTCCTCTACCCGCCGAAGCACGCCGTTCGCCTCGTCACCGACACGATCGAGTTCGCCACTCGGTCGACCCCGAAATGGAACCCGGTGTCGATCTCGGGCTACCACATCCGCGAGGCCGGCTCCACGGCCGTCCAGGAGCTCGCGTTCACGCTCGCGGACGGGCGCACGTACGTGGATGAAGCGAAGAAGCGGGGCCTCGATGTGGACGAGTTCGCGCCGCGGCTCTCGTTCTTCTTCAACTCTCACAACGATTTCTTCGAGGAGATCGCGAAGTTCCGCGCGGCCCGACGGGTCTGGGCGCAGGTGATGCGGGACGAGTTCGGGGCGAAGCAGGCGCGTTCGATGTGGCTTCGCTTCCACACCCAGACCGCCGGCTGCTCGTGCACGGCGCAGCAGCCCGAGCTCAACATCGTCCGGACCACCGTCCAGGCGCTCGCCGGCGTCCTCGGTGGGACGCAGTCGCTCCATACGAACTCCTACGACGAGGCGATCCAGCTCCCGAGCGAGGACGCCGTCCGCATCGCGCTCCGCACGCAGCAGATCCTCGCCTGCGAGTCGGGGGTCGCGGAGTCCGTCGACCCGTTCGCCGGGAGCTACTACGTCGAGTGGCTCACCGACGCGATGGAGGAGGAGGCCTGGCGGTACTTCGACCGGATCGACGCGATGGGAGGGGTCGTCGCGGGGATCGAACGAGGGTTCTTCCACCGCGAGATCCAGGAGGCGTCGTTCCGCTATCAGCGGTCGGTCGAGGCCGGCGAACAGAAGGTGGTGGGCGTAAACGCCTTCACGGTCGACACCCCGCTCAAGGTCCCGCGGCTCAAGATCTCCGAAGAGGCACGAAAGGCCCAGACCCGGCGGCTCCGAGCGGTGCGCTCGCGCCGCGACCGCGCGCGGCACGCGGCCGCCCTCGACCGGGTCCAGAAGGTCGCGTCGACCGAGGAGAAGAACACGATGCCGGCCGTTCTCGAGGCCCTCCAAGCGGACGCGACGCTCGGCGAGATCGTCCGCGCGTTCCAAGGGGTCTTCGGGTCGTACCGCGAGCGGTCGATGTACTAGTCGGGGCTCGGACGCGACGCGGAACCCCTTAATCGGACCGACGGTCGCCCTGGAGGAAGACCCGTGACCCGAGAGGAGTATCGCTCGGCGCTGGATGCCCTCTTCCAGCGTCGCCGGTTCGGCCTTCGTCCCGGCCTCGAGACCATCGAGGCGTTGCTGGCCGGACTCGGCCACCCGGAGCGAGCGTTCCCGGCGATCCACGTCACCGGGAGCAAGGGGAAGGGCTCGACCGCCGTGATGGCGCAGGCGGTCCTCACGGCGCACGGTCTGCGCACCGGCCTCTACACATCGCCCCATCTTGTGACCTATCGGGAGCGCGCGCGCATCGACGACCGGTCGATCCCTCGGTCCGCGGTCGTGGAGGGGCTCCACCGGGTCGAGGCCGCCGCGCAGGAAGCTCAGGGTTCCGGGACGATCGACCGTGCCCCGACGTTCTTCGAGGTGACCACCGCGCTCGCGTTCGACTGGTTCGCCCGCGAGAAGGTAGACGTCGCGGTGGTCGAGGTCGGGATCGGCGGTCGCCTCGATGCGACCAACGTCCTGGATTCGCGCGTCGGCGTGATCACCACGATCGAGCTCGAGCACACCGACCTCCTCGGACCGGACCTTGCCTCGATCGCCCGGGAGAAGGCGGGGATCCTCCATCCCGGAATGACGGGAGTCGTGGGGGAGCTTCCGAGCGAGGCGCGAGAGGTCGTGGAGGCACGGGCGACCCACGCGGGGGTCCCTCTGTGGCACGCCGGGAAGGAGGTCCGCGTCGAGGGGAGGACGCTCTCGGAAGAGGGACAAACGTTCACGGTCCGTCTCCCCGGGCGGTCGTTCCCCGACCTCTTCCTGCCGCTGCTCGGTCGATTCCAGCCGGGGAATGCGGCGCTCGCTATCGCCGCCACGCAGCGGTTCGCCCAGGCGACCGACCGTGAGCTCCGCCCGGAATGGGTCGTCGCCGGGCTCTCCCATGTGCGATGGCCCGGCCGCCTCGAGCGGGTCGCAAAGCGGCCCGAGGTGTTCTACGACGTCGCTCACACGCCCGAGAGCGCACGAGCGCTCGCCGAGAGCCTCGCCGAGATCTCCCCTCTCGCGAGCCCGGAAGAGAGCACGATCGTGTTCGGATGCCTACGGGAGAAGGACGCGGGGCGCATGCTTGACGCGCTCAGCCCGCTCGCGAGCACGCTCATCGTCGTGCCGGTCCACTCGGACCGGAGCGCGCGCCCTTCCGACCTGCGCTTGGCCGCCGTCGGCCGGTTCCCTCGGATCGTCGAGGCCCGCTCGGCCGCGGAGGGTCTCGCACTGGCCCGCGCCGGCACGGGCCCCGATGGGTTCACGCTCGTGACCGGGAGCGACTACCTCATCGGCGAGCTCCTGCGGGGGCCGGAGGACCGCGACGAGCCCGACCTCTCCGACCCGGGAGTCCCGCCCTCGGCATCGTCCTCCCGGGGGGCCGCCCCGAGCGGGAGGGACCGAGCGTGAGGCACGCCGACCCTCCCCGGTCCTCGTTCGACTGGGAGCGCCTCCTCGACCGCCTGAGCGCGCTCTACGGGACGGGCGATTGGCGGCGCCCGTACTTACGGGACCACGCCGAGAATCCGTTCCAGGTGCTCATCGGCACGATCCTCTCCCAGCGCACCCGGGATGCGAACACCGACGTCGCGAGCGCGAAGCTCTTCGCCCGTTTCCCGGACGCTCCTTCGCTCGCCCGGGCCGACGCCTCCGAGGTGGAAGGCCGGATCCGCGCGACCGGCTTCTATCGTGTGAAGGCGCGGGTCGTCCGGGCCGTGGCACAGGACCTGCTCGACCGGTTCGGCGGCGAGGTCCCGCGAACCTTCGAGGAGCTCGTCTCGCTGCCCGGGGTCGGACCGAAGACCGCGAACTGCGTCCTCGTCTTCGGCTACGGGATCCCCGCGATCCCGGTCGACACCCACGTCCATCGGATCTCGAACCGGCTCGGCGTCGTGCACACCCGAACGCCAAAGGAGACCGAAGAGAAGCTGCGGGAACGCGTGGACGAGCGGTATTGGATTCCGCTCAATCCGCTCCTCGTCCAGCACGGTCAGAACCTCTGCCGACCGAACCGGCCCCTCTGCTCCCGATGCCCGATCGAGGACCAATGCGCGACCGGCCGCGCCCTTAGGGAGGGTCGGGCCCCGCCGCGGCCGGAGGACCGGCCGAAGCGGCCTCGATCGGCGGCAAGAGGACGAGGGCGAACAGCGTCACGACCATCATCGCGGCGAGCGCCTCCCAGCCGACGGGGTAGGAGTACGTCGCGACGATCTCCCCGAACAGCGCCGACACCACGGCCCCGCCGGCGAGCTGGATCGAGTTGAGGAGCCCGATCGCCATCGGGATCTCCTCCGCGGGAACCTCGCGCCAGAAGTGCGGGATCACGTACATCACGGCGTAGACGACCCCGTACGCCAGCGCGAAGACCGTCCCCACGACGAGCGCGAGGGCCAGTCCGCCGACCGGAAGGACCGCGAGCATCGCGGCCGCGCCGAGCGTGGCGAGGACGAACTGCGTACGGTGGTTCCGGTACCTCTCGGCGAGCCGACCGCCGATCGGGCCGCCGACGACGCTCGGAAGGACGAACATCATCCCGACGACCCCCGCGAGGGCGATCGACCATCCTTCGACCGACTCTCCCCACGGCACCACGAACTGACCCGTGGCGAACGTCGCGCCTTCCAGGCCCACGAACGCGAAGCCGACGGCCCACGTGCCTCGGAATCGGAGGGCCGCCGGGAGCCCGGCGCGTCGGACCGGACGCTCCTTCGGAGCGGCCCCGATCGAGGATGGGACCAGAGCCAGGGCGACGATCGTGGGGATACCGAGAACGACCCCGCCCACGACGAGGGCGAGTTGCCACCCGAGGGATGGGATCAGGAGGGAGGACCCGACGATCCCGAGGGCGGCCCCGACACTGAAGGCCGAGCTGAACGTTCCGACGGGGATCCCCCGCCGGCCGGGTGGGTAGAGGCTGGCCACGAGGCCGATCGCCGGGGAGAAGAACAGCGCCGCCCCGACCCCGGCCAGAAGACGGATGGCGAGCAGGACCGGGAACGACGGCGCGGCCGCGCACGCTGCGCCGGCCACCGCGAGGACCGAGACACCGACGAGAGAGACCGACCGGGCTCCGAACCGTCGGGAGAGGAAGCCGGCCGGCACCTGGAGGAGCCCGGCCCCCACGAGAAAGGCGGCGACGAGCACGCCCCACTCGGCGGGTCCGACGCCGAACGTCGACCCGATCGATGGGAGCGCGGGTCCGATGTCGAACCAATTGTAGGCGTAACCGATCCGGAGCGCAATCAGCGCCACGGTGGCGCGCGCCGCGACGCGGGGAGCGACGGGCACTGCGGTGCCGACCTTCTCCACGGACCGTGCCGCCTCCGCCTCCCGGACAAGAACCGGGAAAATCGTTCGGTCGTGGCCCAACCAACCAAACGTTTAAGCATGGGCGGCCGTCCGCGCGCCGACATGGACGCGTCCGAGTACGACCTCTCGTTCTTCCACAAGGGGGGGTACCACCGTCGCACCTGCGTCGTCTGCGGGCATGCGTTCTGGACGCTGGGAGAGTTCGACCGGTGCCAGGAAGCCCCCTGTCGCGACTACGGGTTCCTCGGTCATCCGATCTTCGCGCGTCCGTACGACCTTCGAGGGATGCGGGAGGCGTACCTCTCGTTCTTCGAGAAGCGGGGCCACACGCGCATCCGGCGCTACCCGACGGTCGCCCGATGGCGGAACGACGTGTTCTTCACGCAGGCGTCGATCTACGACTTCCAGCCGTGGGTGACGAACGGCACGATCCCGCCGCCCGCGAACCCTCTCACGATCAGCCAGCCCTCGCTTCGGTTCATCGACCTCGAGGAGGTGGGGCGGAGCGGCCGGCACTTCACCCTCTTCGAGATGATGGCGCACCACGCGTTCAACCGACCCGACCATGAGGTCTACTTCAAGGAACGGTGCGTCGAACTCTGCGATGAGCTCCTGACGAGCGAGCTCGGCGTCGACCCGAAGGTGGTCACGTACAAGGAGGAGGTCTGGGAGGGCGGGGGCAACGTCGGTCCTTCGCTCAGCGTGAGCGTCTCCGGCCTCGAGCTCGCCACGCTCGTCTTCATGATGTACACGCGCGACGGCGAGCGCCTCAAGCCGATGCCCCTCCAGGTGGTGGATACGGGCTACGGCCTCGAGCGGTTCGTTTGGGCGAGCCAGGGAACGAAGAACGCGTACGAGCCCGTCTTCGGGAACGAGTACGAGGAGCTCCGCCGCACCTTCCCTCCCCGAGAGACCGCGATCCTGATCGACCATGCCCGGGCACTCAACTTCCTGCTCACGGACGGCGTGGTCCCCTCGAACAGCAAGGAGGGGTACTTCGCCCGCCTCCTGCTCCGACGCTCGCTGCGGATCCTTCAGAAGGTCCCCGAGGCCCCCGACGTGGTCGCGATCCTCGACCGCGTCGGCCGAGAGATCGCCCGGGACTTCCCGGAGGTCGGAGCGCACCGGGACGACCTTCGCAACGTGGTGCTCGCCGAGGTGGAACGGTACGAGGACGCGATCTCTCGCGCCCGCCAGACCATCCGCCGCTACGAGGACCGCGTCCGCTCGGTCGGCGGACGGGTCGGCGAGGAGACGCTCATCGAGTGGTACGACTCGCTCGGCGTGCCGCCCGACCTGGCGGTCGAGGAGCTCTCCGCTCCGCCGAGCATTCCCGAGGACTTCTACGCCCGCGTCGCGGCGCGGCACGAGAACGAGCGGCCGACGACGGAGTACGCCGAAACGACCGAGGGCCTCCCCGAGCTCCCGGAGGGAACGCCCCCGACCGAGGTCCTCTACTACCTCGACCCGTACACGACGACGTTCGAGGCGCACGTCGTCTGGACGGGGGGACCGTTCGTCGTCCTCGACCGCACCTACTTCTACCCCACCGGGGGCGGCCAGGTGACGGACACGGGGCACTTGGGGGACCTCGAGGTCGTGGAGGTCGCTCGAAGAGGGCCATGGGTCCTCCATCGGCTCGAACGGACCGCGCCGTTCGCCGTGGGCGAGCGCCTCCGCGCGAAGATCGACCCCGCGCGCCGCACGCAATTAATGCAGCACCACAGCGCGACGCATCTTCTGAACGGGGCCCTCCGCGAGGTGCTGGGCCCGCACGTCTGGCAGGCCGGGGCGTACAAGGGCCCCGAGGCCGCGCGGATCGACATCACGCACTACCGCGCGCTCACCCGGGAGGAGCTCCACAAAGTGGAGCGACGGGTCAACCAGATCGTGCGGGAGGACCGGCCGGTGAAGAGCTACTTCGAGTCGCGCGGCGAGGCCGAGCGCCGGTTCGGCTTCACTCTCTATCAGGGCGGTGCGGTCCCGGGCCGCGACCTACGGATCGTGGAGGTCGATGGGTTCGACGTCGAGGCGTGCGGAGGCACCCATTGCACCCACACGAGCGAGGTCGGTGCCATCGCGATCACCGACGTCGAGCGGATCCAGGACGGGGTCGTTCGGCTCACGTACGTGAGCGGCGACCGGGCTCTCGACGTGCGGGACGAGCACGAAGCAATCCTGAGAGAGGCGGCCCAACGCCTCGGGGTCCCCGTTCCCCAGCTCCCGGACGGCATCGAACGGCTCCTTGCCGAGGTCGAAGAGTCCCGCAAGACCGCACGGGACCGCCGCAAGGAGGACCTCGGGGCCACGGCGACGCGGCTGCTCGCGGACCCGAAGAGCACGGAGACCGTCGGTTCCACGACCCTGGTCTCGGCGCGCGTCGACCTCGACCGGAACGAGATGATGGAGCTCTCCCGCATCCTGACGAAAGAGGGAGGTCGCGTCGCGGTCCTTGCGAGCGAGCGGGACGGGCGGGGGACCCTGTTCGTCGGATCGACGCAGCCCACGGTCTCGGCCCAGGCGACCCTCGATGCGGCGAAGTCCGAGTTCGCCGGGAAGGGAGGGGGGAACCCCTCGGCGGCCACGGCGGTGGGTGACCCCGGCGTGCCGCTCGCGAACGCCCTCGACAAGGCGCGAAAATCCGCGCGCGAGGCGGCCCGCGGTGGGTGATGCGTTCGCCTCCGTTCCGTGCGAAAGCTTTTACTTGGGTGTCCCCCCATGACGGCAGAGGAAACGGAGCGGTTCGGGGGACCTTGGCCCTCCGCGCCCTTCGCGAAGTAAGGACCTAAGATGACCGCGAACGAGGGGAGTACCGTCGGCGGAGTGCCGCCCGAGGTGATCGCCTTCCTGAGCGGGAAAGGGGGTCGGTCGCTCATCATCAAGGGCGGCGCGGGAACGGGGAAGACGACCTTCGGCCTCGAGCTCCTCGAGCGGGTCGGCCAGCCGACCCGGTCGTACTACCTTTCCACGCGGATCGGGGACGAGGCGCTGTTCCGCCAGTTCCCGTGGCTGAGGACCTCCGAGATGCGAACCCGCGTCCTCGACGCGGCGAAGCTGTTCCTCGATGCGATCCAGGCGGGCACGAAGGCCCGGGACATCGAGCTCCCCGAGACCGAACAGAAGAAGGTGCGCGCGGGCCGCGAGGTCCTCGCGAGCTTCGGGCAAGAGCGCGGACCGCCGACCCGGGTCGACCGGACGCACCTCACGGCCCTCCTGAAGCGCAGTCCGATGCCCGAGGTGGAGAACGTCTACCAACGGATCGAGCGGGCCCTTCCCGAGAAGGCGCTCCTCGTCATCGACTCCCTCGAGGGTGTGACCCACAAGTACGGACTCGAGATGGAAGAGTTCGTCATGGCCCTCCAGAAGGACCTCGTCGAGTCGTCGAGCACCGACGTCGTGATGATCCTCGAGAAGCCCGAGGCCGGCGGGATCGAGTACCTCGTGGACGGACTGATCTCGATCCAGCGCGAGGAGCTCGACGAGCGGCGTGTGCGCCACCTGCGACTCGAGAAGCTGCGGGCGACCAACATCGGCCAGGCTCGCTACGCCGTGACGCTGAACGGAGGTCGGTTCGAAGCGCTCGGGAACGCCCTCGCCTCGGGCACCCCCGCGGCGAACGGAACGTGGAAGCCGTCCGCCGACCCCGAGCGGTACTACTCCACCGGGATACCCGACTTCGACAAGCTGCTCGGAGGCGGCTTCCGTCGGGGGAGCTTCAACGCGTTCGAGGTCGACGTGAACGTCGGCGTCGACGACTACTACATGCTGTTCACGCCCACCTTCCTCAACTTCTTGAGCCAGGGGCGGGGCATCATCGCGGTGCTCGCCGCGGGCGAGTCCCCCGACAAGCTCCGGGAGACGCTCATCCGCCATGTCCCGGCGAACCAGTTCGACACCCGCGTGCGGATCCCCGACTACTCGGCGAACGAGACCGAGGAGCCGTACATCCTGCCGATGGGCCGGTACGGACGCGAGGAGGCGGTCAAGGCGATGGTCGCCGCCGAGCGGGCGGTCGCCGGACCCGAGCGGAAGACGTTCCTCGAGTACACCGCGTTCGACACCTTCGAGAGCCTGATGGGCGACCAAGTGGCGATCCGGATGTACTTCCAGGGCGTCTCGCGGACGAAGCACGTGGGGAACCTCGGTATCGGGCTCTTGAAGCCCGGTCTCCTCGTCTCGAGCGAGATCCTGAACATGATGGACTCGTACTTCCGGATCATCAACATCGACAGCGCCACCTGCATCTACGGGATCCGGCCCCGCACGACGATCTACGCGATCAGCCCGGACCCGGAGAAGGGGCTCCCGCACGCGAAGCTGACGCCGATCGTCTAGGGCGGCCCTCCCGGGCCCCGCGCGTCCGAGTCCTCGTCCTATCCTAGTGCGGCAACCCGAGCGCCAGCGCTCCGACGAGGTAGAGGAACAGCGCGGGGACGAGCGTCATCACGAAGTCGTCGTCCACCCACTTGTATCTCGGACGCTCGCAGACGATCGCCAGCGCCGCGGCGGCGACCGCCAGAAGGGCGGACATCGAGGCCGGCCAACCGCCGATCGCCGCGAGCCCCACGAACGCGAGGAGCGCGTACCCGCCGAGCGGGATCCCGACCGAAAGGAGCCGGGAGGAGGATTGGGACCGGAGCTCTCCCGCAACGGGGTCGATAATCGAAGTGCCGAGGACCACGGCCGCCGCGATCGGGAGCGGGAAGAGGAGGACGGCCAGCGTGAGCGCGGTCGCGTAGAACGCGAAGCTCGCGACCCGGTGCGTCTCGTAGGGTCGGAGGGTCGGAAGCTCGAGTCCGGCCGCGTGGCGAAGGATCTCGATGAGGATCACCGCCGTGAGGAGGGCGAGCAGGATGTCGGCCTTCGGTGCGATCAGGAAGAAGTTGGTGGGGATCACGTAGTAGACGAGGACGAGCGCTCCCCCGGCGTGAAGGATCCGCCGCCAGGCGCGGTTCCCGAGCTCCACGTCCCCTCCGAGGGCGTGGCCGAGCCACAAGCGGAATCGACCGTGTCGGTGGAGACGGAGTTCCATCGCACCTTCGGGCCCTTCGGCCGTGGAATCGGCGAGCCGGTCCACGGAGAAAGGTTTTCTTGTCGGAACGCTCGACGGCCTTCGTGAAGGTCACGGTGCTGGTCGGGTCGAAGTCCGACCTCGATGTCGCCGAGAAGGTCCGAGTGCGCCTCGCCGAGTTCTCCATCCCGTGCGAGGTCCACGTGGCCTCCGCCCACCGCACGCCGGAGAAGGTCGACCGACTGGTCCAGGACCCCGAGACCGACGTGTTCATCGCGATGGCCGGGCTCTCCGCGGCCCTCCCCGGGGCCGTCGCAGCCCGCACGCTGAAACCGGTGATCGGCGTCCCGTTGCACCGGGGCCTCGGCCTCGATAGCCTTCTCTCGGTCGTCCAGATGCCGCCGGGAATCCCCGTGGCGGCGGTCGGGCTCGATGCCGCGGAGAACGCGGCGCTCCTCGCGACCGAGATCCTGGCCCTCAAGTACCCGCAGTGCACGCAGGCCCTCGAACGGTACCGCGCGAAGTGGCGCGAGGAACCGACCTCGGCCCCCGGGAGCTCCCGATGAACGACCCGGCCGAGTTCGTCGAGGGAGCGATCCGCCGCCTCAAGGAGGCGGTGCCCGGGAAGACGATCGTGGCCGCTTCGGGCGGCATCGACTCCACCGTCGCGGCGCTCCTCGCCCACAAGGCGCTCGGGGAGCGGGCGAAGGCGATCTTCGTCGACACGGGGCTCCTGCGGGCGGGCGAGGTCGAGCAGGTCGCACGGTTCTTCGGGGCGGGCCACCTTCCGTACACGCTCGTCCCGGCCGCGGACCTCTTCTTCGAGGCGCTCAAGGGAATCGCGGACGCGGAGGAGAAGCGCCGGCGGATCGGCGCCACGTTCGTTCGGGTCTTCGAGCGGGAGGCCGACCAGTTCGGCTGCGACCGGCTCGTGCAGGGCACGATCGCCCCGGACTGGATCGAGAGCGGAGGATCCCTCCGGGACACGATCAAGACGCACCACAACGTGGGCGGCATCCCCAAGGACATGCGCCTCACTCTCGTCGAACCGCTGCGAGACCTTTACAAGGACGAGGTCCGGGCGGTCGCACGGTACTTGCACGTGCCCGAGGCCGAACGCCAGCCGTTCCCCGGCCCCGGCCTCGCCGTCCGGGTGAACGGACCCGTGACGCGCGAGCGGGTCGAACGCGTTCGCGTCGCGAACGCCATCGTGGAAGAGGAGGTCGAACGCGGGGTCGCCGCGAAGGAGATGGCGCGGCCTTGGCAGTACTTCGCGGTCCTCCTGCCGGTGCGCACGGTCGGCGTCACCGGCGACAATCGGGTGCACGGCGAGGCCGTGGTCGTCCGCATCGTAGAATCGGTCGACGCGATGACGGCGACCTCGATGGCGGTCCCCCGCCCGGTGCTCGCTCGGATGAGCGAACGAATCACGCGGGCGCTCCCCCGCGAGGTCGTCCGGGTCCTCTACGACATCACCGACAAGCCCCCCGCGACCATCGAGTGGGAGTAGCCTCGCTCCGCCCGAAGGGAATATCTATCCCTCCTTGGCTCCCCGCCCGGTCGATCCCTCCATGACCGACCTCGCAAACCCCCCACCGGCGCGCCGCACGATCGAGCTCCCGGAGGAGCTCGTCGCGGCGCTCGAGGAGCGGGTGCGAGGGACCTCGTTCGACTCGGTGGACGCGTTCATCGCGTTCGTCCTCTCCCGTTTGTTCGAGGAGCCCGGGACCACGGGGTTCACGGAAGAGGAGGAACGGAGCCTCAAGGAGAAGCTCCGCTCGCTCGGGTACATCGACTGAGCCTCGAGGAGGGTCCGTACCGTGCCCACCGAAGGGTCGCTCGTCTGCCCGTTCTGCGGGGCGCCCGAGACCGACCGATTCTCTCTCGAGGGACATCGGTTCCTGGTGTTCCGTTGCCTCTTCTCCCCCGAGGTCGAGGAGGGGCTCAGCGACCGCGAGATCGACGAGAAGCTTCGCTCGTTCGCCGAAAAGGGACCGGCCCATTTCCGGGCCACCTGCGACCGGCTCCACGTCTACGTCACCAAGGGAGCCGGTGCCCGCGGGATGGGCGCGGCGGGCGAGAGCGAGGGACCCGGGACCCCCCCTCCGTAGTCGAACGGCCCCACGTCTCCGCTCCGCCGTAGCGATTGCGGAGGAGCGTGACCACGATGGGGACGGACCCGGGGTGCTCGGCGAGCGAAACGTTCCCGAAGCTCAAGTCGGTCGAAGCGGCGAAGGGGGACCGCCCCGCCACCGGTCTTTGACCCGCGGGCCGGTCGCTTTCCTACCGGGCCGGCCGTTTGATCAGTCGGGGGCCGGGACGTCGGCGTCCGCCTCGATCTCCACCTTCAACGTGGGGTCGACGAGCGTCGAAACCTGGACGAGCGTGCTCGTGGGCCGGACCTCCTGGAACCGCTCGGACAGGGCCCGCGCGATCGCCTCGAAGTCCCCGATGTCCGTCACGTAGACGCGGACCCGAACGATGTCCTCCCGACGGCTTTCTAGAGCGACAAGCGCGCGTTCGATGTTGTCGAGCACTTGGACGGTCTGCGCATAGGCATCTCCACGCCCGACGATCGTGCCGTCCGGACCGGTCGCGGTCGTCCCCGAGACGTAGATGTGGCGGCCGACGCGGACCGCCCGGCTGTAACCGACCTTCGCCTCCCACGCTGTCCCGCTCGCGTACCGGGTCCGGTCCTCCCGGACCGGCTCACGCGGGGGGAGCGGCTCGGACCTTCGCGAGCGCGGCATCGGTTCGAACGAGGTGGCGCGAAAGGCCGAGCTCCTCCGGGGACGCCCCGAAGGCGAGCGCGACCACTTGCGGGAGGTGGAAGACCGGCATGTCGAGGTGCTCGTGGACCTCCTTCGCCGCCTTGTTCTGGTAGGCGTCGAGGGAGAGGTGGCAGAGCGGGCACGGGGTGGCCATCGCGTCAGCGCCGTGCCGCTTCGCGTCCAGGATCTGACGGCCGGCCACGTTGCTCGCGGTCGACGGCTTCACGAACTGGATCGGGAAGCCGCAGCACATCACCCGGCCGCGGTAGTCGACCGGGGTCGCCCCGATGACGGAGAGGAGGTCCTCGAACGAGTGCGGCTCCTCCCCGCTCTCGCTCTCCATCTCGTCCGCCGGGCGGAGGAGGTGGCAGCCGTAGAACGCTCCGACCTTGAGCCCCTGGAGCGGCCGGCGCACCTTCGCCTTCACGGCGTCGAGGCCGATGTCCTCGGTGAGGACCTGAAGGAGGTGCTTCACGTGGGCGGTCCCCTTGTACTCGATGCCGATCGGCTTGAGCGCGGCGTCGACGCGGGAGCGCATCGCCGGGTCCTGCATGCGGACCCTCGCCAGCTGCAGCATCCCCTGGCACGTCGAGCAGATGGTGAGCACGTCGAGGCCCGCCTTCTCGGCGATCGCGAGGTTCCGCGCGTTGATGGCGATGTTGAGAGCCTCGTTCGCCTCGTCGATGAACCCCGAACCACAACAGGAAAAGTTGGGGAACTCGACGAGCTCGATGCCGAGCGTTCGGCAGACGAAGCGGGTCGCCATGTCGAGCTCCTTCGCCGACTCCTGGGCGAGGCAGCCGGGGTAGTACGCGATCTTCATGGGCCCTCCTTCTTCGGGGTGTCGAGCGCCGCGTAGATCTTCTCGAGCTCGTCCATCCCCTCGATCTTGCGGGGCTTCTTCATGATCTCGGGCTTCTTCCGGTAGATCCGGATCCCCTGGCCGAGCTGGCCGAGCATCCCGGCGAACCCCGAGGTCGCCCGGACGAGCTTCATCTCATTGAGCTGGCCCCGGTCCTTCAGGTTCTCCTTGAACCCGACCGCGTGCCGCGAGCCCATCTCGGTGGCCCCCTGGACCGCAATCGCCATCTCCTTCAAGTCGCAGATCCGCTCGCTCGGGCGGACGTCCTTCGGACACGCCTCGGTGCAGAGGTGGCAGCGCATGCACAGCCAGAGCCCGCCGGGCTGGATCTTGAGAAGGCGCTCCGTGCGGGCGGTGTCGCGCGGGTCGACCGCGAACCGGTAGAGCTTCGCGAGCGCCATCGGTCCCGGGAAGCTCGGGTCGGCCTCGGCCGCCGGGCACGCGGAGTAGCACGCCGCGCAGGCGATGCATCGCGGCGTCTCCTTGAACCGCTCCACCTGGGCCGGGGTCATCGGCGTGGCCTTCCCTTCGGGCATCGGCCGGCGGGGGTCGAGCTTCAGGTGCGGCTCGATCTTGTGGTACTCCCGCCAGAACGGGGTCTGGTCGACCACGAGGTCTCGGATGACCGCCTGGTTGCGCATCGGCTCGATCACGATCCGGCCGTGACGAGCGACCTCGGCTCCGACCTGCGTTTCGCAGGCGAGCCGGCTCTTCTCGTTGATCCGCATCGCGCACGACCCGCAGATCGCGCTCCGGCACGAGTAGCGAAGCCCGAGGCTCGGGTCGACCTCGTCCCGGATCCGCAAGAGGCCCGTGAGCACCGGCGTGTGGGGCGTGAGGTCGAGCTTGTACGTTTGGAATCGGGGGGCCGTGTCCTTGCCCGGCTGGAACCGGTAGACGGCGAACTCGACAGGGATCGTTTCCGCGGACATCAGTACACCCTCTCCTTGGGTTCCCACCGCGTGAACGCGACTTTGGAGTACGAGAGCTCGGGACCGCTCGGGGTGAGGCGGGCCAGCGTGTGCTTCATCCACTGCGGGTCGTCCCGCTTGGGGAAGTCGGTGCGGAAGTGTGCGCCACGGCTCTCCGTCCGCGCGATCGCGCCGACGATGATCACCTCCGCGAGGTCGAGGATGTGCTCGACCTCGATGGCGTCCGAGAGGTTGAGGTTGAACACCTTCGACTGGTCGGTGACGCGCACTCGGGAGAATCTCTCCTTGATCGCGCGGACCCGCTTCAGCCCCTCCTCGAGGTCCGCCGCGGTCCGGAAGATGTTGACGTACCGGTCCATCGTCTGCTGGACCTCACTTCGAAGCACGCTCGGCTCTTCGCCGTCCTTCCGGGCGAACCAAGCGCGGTACTTGGCGACGACCGGGTCGAGGTCGCCCTGTGTGAGCGTCGTCTCCGGCGCCTTCGCGGCGTACGCCGCGGCGGCGGCCCCGGCCGCCTTGCCGAAGACTAGGGTCTCCATGAGCGAGTTCCCACCGAGGCGGTTCGCCCCGTGGATCGAGACGCACGCGGCCTCTCCGGCCGCGTAGAGCCCGGGGATGTTCGTCTCGCCCGGGATGTTGGTCCCGACGCCGCCCATCATGTAGTGCTGGGCCGGGGCGATCGGGATCGGCTGCGTGACCGGGTCGATGCCGGCGAACGACCGACAGAGGTCGCAGATCTCCTGGAGACGGCTCTCGATCTTCTCCTTCCCGAGGTGCATCAGCTCAAGATGGACGCTGGGACCGTAGGGGCCGGAGTAGCCGCGACCTTGGAGGATCTCGGTCATGATCGCCCGGGCCACGACGTCCCGGGACGCGAGCTCGAGGACCTTCGGGGCGTACTTGGACATGAACCGCTCCCCGACGGCGTTCTTCAGGATCCCGCCCTCGCCACGGGCCCCTTCGGTGACGAGGATGCCGCCCTCGAGGAGAGCGGTGGGGTGGAACTGGACGAACTCCATGTCCTTGAGGAACGCGCCGGCTTGGTAGGCCACGGCCATCCCGTCGCCGGTGCAGCTGTGGGCGTTCGTGGTGCGGCCGTAGATCCGGCCGGCGCCCCCCGTCGCGATGACGACGGCCTTGGAGGCCACTTCTTGGAACTCTCCGCTCCGGCGGTCGAGGGCGACGATCCCCTGGAGGCGGCCCTCCCGCACAACGATCCGCGCGAGCTCCCACTCCTCGTAGAGGGTGAACTTCTCGTCCCCGAGCCGTTCCCAGAGTCCCTGCAGGAGCGCAAGCCCGGTCCGGTCGGCCGCGTACACGGTACGGGGAAAGCCCGCCCCTCCGAACGGCCGCTGAGCGAGAGTGCCGTCCTCGGACCGGGTGAAGATCGTGCCGAAGTGTTCCATCTCGATGACCGTCGGGCCGGCCTCGCGACAGAAGTACTCGATCGCGTCCTGGTCGCCGAGGTAGTCCGACCCCTTCACCGTGTCGAACGTGTGGGCATCGACCGAGTCGTTCACCCCGATCGCGGCGTTGATGCCTCCCTGCGCCGCTCCCGAGTGGGACCGAAGCGGGTGGAGCTTCGTGACGACGGCGACGTTCCGGCCGGCTTCGACCGCTGCGAGCGCCGCCCGCTGACCGGCCAGACCCGCGCCCACCACTACGACTTCGTGACGCAACATAGGAAACGCCGAACCCAACCGGACCTCCCTTTAATCGGTGTCGTTCGCGAGAACGGTGGGCCCAATCCTCGGGGCCCCCTACGGCGGGCTACGGGAATCTCGTGGTGGGCGCGTAATCGGCGCGTGAGCCCTTATATAGCGACCTCGGGTCCGCCGTCGCGCATTCCGGGCGACCGGAGGGACTACGATGCAACACGTGATCAGCTCTGCCGACGAGGAACGCCTTCTGAAAGGCACCACGACGATCGGAATCGTCTGCAAGGACGGGGTCGTCCTCGCCACCGAACGCCGGGCCACCGCCGGGACGTTCATCTCCAACAAGCAGACCCAGAAGCTGTTCAAGATCGACGAGAACATCGGCATCACGATCGCCGGGCTCGTGGGCGATGCCCAAGTGCTCGCGCGGTACCTGAAGGCCGAGGTCTCTCTCTACCGGCTCCGCCGAAGCGCCCCCCTCACCGCCGAGGGGGCGGCGACCCTGCTCGCGAACATCCTGAGCGGGAACCGCTACTATCCCTACTACGCCTGGCTGATCCTCGGCGGCGTCGACGCCAAGGGTTCGCATGTCTTCTCAGTCGACCCCGCTGGCGGCTGCATCGAGGACAAGTACGTCTCCGTCGGCTCGGGCCAGACCCTCGTGTACGGCCTCCTCGAGGAAGGGTACTCCCGAGAGATGTCGACCTCCGACGCGGTCGACCTTGCGCTCCGCGGCCTCACCGTGGCGATGAAGCGCGACAGCGCGAGCGGGGACGGATACCTCGTTCACGTCATCACGCCGAAGGAATACCACGAACTTTCCGAGGACGAAATTAATAAACGCCTGAAGGCCCTCAAGATACCGCTGCCTCCCTCGCTTCCGTAAGGATCGACGGGCTCGGGCGGCCGTCCGAACCCTTTCCTCGCCCACCGTTTCCGCACAGGATGAGTTTCGAATCGCTCATAGAGCAAACCCGGGAAGCCCTCAAGGAAGTGCTACCGGAGACGATCGAGGTCAGCGACATCGAGCTCGAGGGCCCGCACGTCGTGGTCTACACGAAGCAGCTCGACGCGTTCCTCTCCGGGGGAGACTACCTCCGCCAGGTCGCTCAGCGCCTCCACCGTCGCGTGCTCGTACGGTCCGACCCGGGGACGCTCATCGACCCGAAGGCCGCGGAGAAGGCGATCCGCGAGCTGATCCCTCCGGAAGCCGAGATCAGCCAGCTCTTCTTCGAGCCCGAGACCGGCGAGGTGACGATCGAGGCGGCGAGCCCCGGGGCCGCGATCGGACGCGGGGGGTCCGTTCTCAACGACCTCAAGAAACAGATCGGGTGGGTTCCGACCGTCGTCCGCACTCCCCCCATTCCGTCGAAGACGGTGGAGGAAGTGCGGATCCACCTCCGGAACTCATTCGACGATCGACGGTCGTTCCTCAAGAAGGTCGGAATCCGGATCGCGCGCGACCCGCTCCCCGAGAAGCTCTGGGCCCGGAACACGGCCCTCGGCGGGTACCGAGAGGTCGGACGGAGCGCCCACCTCCTCACGACCCAGAACTCGAAGGTCCTCATCGACTGCGGGATCGATCCGGGGTCGGACCGCACGCCGTACTTCAACGCGCCCGAGCTCTTGCCGCTCGACTCGCTCGACGCCGTGGTGGTGACGCACGCCCACCTCGACCACTGCGGGCTCGTCCCGGTGCTCCTCAAGTACGGGTACAAGGGGCCGATCTACTGCACGGCCCCGACGAGGGACCTCATGACCCTCATGCTGCTCGACGCGATCAAGGTCGTCAACCAAGAGGCGAGGAAGGCCCTCTACGACTCGGGGAACGTCCGCGACCTCGTCACCCGGACGATCCCGCTCCGGTGGGGGGAGACCACCGACATCGCCCCCGACATCCGCCTCACCATGCACAACGCGGGGCACATCCTGGGCTCCTCGGTCTGTCACTTCCACCTCGGGGAAGGAGACCACAACCTCGCCTATTCGGGGGACATCAAGTTCGAACGGAGCTGGCTGTTCAACCCGGCGACGAACCGGTTCCCCCGTCTCGAGACGCTCGTCCTCGAGTCGACCTACGGTGGCTACCGGAACGTCCAGCCGAGCCGGCAGCAGGCGACGGAGGAGTTCGCCTCGCTCACGAACAAGGTCCTGGCCCGGGGCGGGAAGCTCATCGTCCCCGTCTTCGCGGTCGGGCGCTCGCAGGAGGTCATGCTGGTCCTCGAGGAGAAGATGCGCGAGGGGAAGATCCCCCGCGTCCCGGTCTATCTCGACGGGATGATCTTCGAGGCGACAGCGATCCACACGGCGTACCCCGAGTACCTCAACAGCCAGCTCCGCACGCAAATCTTCCAGCAGGGCGACAACCCGTTCCTCTCCGACATCTTCCGTCGGATCGATTCGTCCCAGATGCGGTCCACCGTCCTGGATTCGAAGGAGCCATCGATCATCCTCGCCACCTCGGGCATGATGAGCGGGGGCCCGGTGATGGAGTACTTCCGGGCGTGGGCGCCCGACGACAAGAACGGACTCCTCTTCGTAGGGTATCAGGCCGAGGGGACGTTCGGCAATCGTCTCCAGCGCGGGATGAGCGAGGCGACGTTCCTCGACGGGCCCCGGCAGGCCGCCGTCCCGGTGAAGCTCGAGATCGCCACGGTCGAGGGGTTCTCGGGGCACTCCGACCGGGTCCAGCTGATGAACTACGTCGCCTCCCTCGACCCGCGGCCCCAGAGGATCATCCTGAACCACGGGGAGGAATCCCGGGTGCTCGACCTTGCGTCGAGCCTCCACAAGCGGTTCAACGTCGAGTCCCGGGCCCCGTACAACCTCGAAGCGGTCCGGCTCATCTAGCGCCCGAAGCCCCGCCGTCGCATGACACCTTGAGGTTCTCGGAACAAAACCCTTTATAGAGGTCCCGGGGTCGAAGGAACGATACTCCCTCTGAGGAGATGGATTTTGCATGGGGCGACCGTATCGGAGGTTCTTGGTCCTGGGTCTCGATGGGGGGACCTTCGATCTCCTGGACCCGCTCATGGCCGCGGGCGAGCTTCCGTTCCTGAAGTCGCTCGTCCACCAAGGGGTCCGGGCCCCGCTGCGGTCGGTCTATCCTGCGAAGACGATCCCCGCCTGGTACTCGTTCGCCACGGGGAAGGATCCGGGCGAGCTCGGGATCTTCGGGTTCACCGAGCCGGAGGCCGAACGGCCGGACCGATCGAAGCTCGTCCAGACGTTCCGCCCGGCGGAGGCGTTCTGGGACACCCTCTCGCGGATGGGCGTGAACGTGGGCGTGATCAACTTCCCGTTCCGGTCCGCCTACCCCCTGCACGGCTTCGTCGTGCCGGGGATGTTCGGCACGGAGAGCTCGACGTACCCGTCGGGGCTCAAGGAGGAGATCCAATCGACGCTCGGGGGAGAGTATCCCCCCGAGCTCTCGGTCTATCGGGACTCGGGGCGGCGCGAGTGGGTCGCCGAGGCGACCCGAGCCATTGAGCAGCGGGGAAAGGTGGCGGCGGCCCTCGCGGAGCGCCACAAACCCGGTTTCCTCTTCGCATTGTTCCGGGAGACCGACCGGCTCGAGCATCAGCTCTGGTCCGAGATGAGCCATCCCGTGTCGGAGTTCCCGGCGGACCTTCTCGAGTTCTGGCGCACGGTCGACCGGGCCTGCGGACAGGTCGATGCCGCGTTCCGCGCGGGCGGCGGCCCGTCGGTCACACTCGTTATCTCCGACCATGGGCACGGCCCGATCCAGTCGGACTTCCTCACGAACCGGTGGCTCGCGCAAGAGAAGTTCCTCGTCTTCCAAGGAGGCGCCGACGTATCGCGGCGCAAGGCCGTGGGCCGGATGCTGCTCTACGCCGAGCGGTTCGGTCTCACGCGTCGGGTCCTTCGGCCCCTCGTGGATTTCGTACGGAGCGGGGGCAGCGCCCGGCTCGCCGAGCTGATCGGGGGCTCCACCAAGTTCGAGGAGTTCTCGAAGCGGATCGACTGGGAGCGCACGCTGGCGTACTCCTATCCGGTCCCCGAGGGGATCTACCTCAACCCGAACAACCCTCTCCTCACCCCCGAACGGCGCGATGCGATCCGCGCGGAGATCCGCCACCGGCTCGAGACGTACCCCGAGGCCCACATCGAGGTGCTCGACCCGAGAACGATCTACCGGGGCGCGAACCTCGAGCGGGCGCCCGCGCTCTTCATCCGGGTCGATGAAATGTGCACCGAACCTCGGATGGACTTCGCGTACCCGAATTCGCTCATCCGGGAACGGCCCGACTACTTCACGGGGTCCGGGACGCATCGGATGAACGGCATCTTGATCGGGGCCGGGGACGGGATCCCGCCCGGCACGACGCTCGGTACGCTCGACCTCGTGGACGTCGCACCCACGGTTCTCGACGGGATGGGGTTCGACGCGCCGAACGGGATGGGCGGCCGTTCCTTCGGCCGCCGGCTCGGGTTCCCGAGCTGAACGGACCGCGTCTCCGGAACCCTTTTCGGGGACGGTCCACTGCGGCACCGGATGCCGGCGCGCACGGTGGACATCGTGGCCGTGGGCCCTCCGCCCACCGACCCGTACGCGCCGGCCGCCAGCGCCTGGGCCCTCTCTACCGCCCTTGCGGCACGAGGCGATGATGTACGGGTCCTCCACCTCGCAGGGCCGGAGGCCGGCCCGGTCCCTCCGGGGGTCACGGCCGTGCCCGTGGAGATCCCGCTGCGGCGGCCGGGGGGCCCGATCGAGCCCGCGGAGTTCGCCGCGGCGGCCGGGCACCATCTCCGTCGACCGGTCGACCTCGTCCTCCGGGACCCGGTCGGCCTGGGCCCGCTGGGAGTCCACCGGTCCCGCCGGGGACCCCCGATCGTTGCGGGGTTCGCGCGCGCGGTCGAGCTCGCTGCGTTCGAAGGCGAGCGTCGGGGCCATCCGGCCGCGGACCTTGTGGACCGACTCGAGACGTGGCAGGACCGCCGCTCGGTCCGTCGGCTCGAGCGGGCCGCGCTTCTCGAGACGGACCGTCTCTTCTACGAGGACAGCGCGGTCGCTCGGTCGCTCTCTCAAGAGTACTCGGTACCCGAGCGCAAGCTCTTCGCTCTTCCACCGGCGGTGGCGACGATCTCCCCTCTCCCTTCTCGGCAAGCGGCACGCGCCGATCTCCGGATCCCTCCCGACGTGCCGGTCGTGGTCGGTCCGACCGCGTTCGAGACCCCCGAGCCGAGCGGGGTCGACCGGGTCCTCGAGGCGTTCCGTCGGATTCGACCGCTCTTTCCCGGTGTCCGGCTCGTCCTCACGGGCGTGCCCGCGGCCACCGACCCCGGCGTGATTGGCCTCCCGGACCGAACGGCGAGTACGCTCGCGAGCGCGTTGGCCAGCGCCGACGTGGCGGTGTTCGCTCGGCGCGCCCCCGGCTTTGACCCGGGGATCGTGCTCGCGGGTCGATCGGCTGTCCCGCCGATCGTGCTCCCGAGCGCGTGCCTTCCGGTCGACGCCGCGGGAGGGGTCCGTGTCGCGGCCAGTGACGACCCGGGGGACCTTGCCTCGGTCCTCGCCGAGCTCCTCGCGGACCCTAGCGAAGTGAAGGGGATCGGTCGGGCCGCCGTCCGCTTCTCGGAAGCGTTCCTTCCCGAGCGGGTCGCGGCGGCGCTCGACGCGGCCCTTCCACCGAGGGCGGTCGGACCTACTCCGTCGTCGGCTCGTCGAGACGCCACTCCTTGAACCCGCGTCCGCCCGAGGCCCGACGAACGGCCCTCCCTACACCGTCCCAGCGGAGGTTGGGAGGGAGCTCGCCCGAGTCGATCCGGTCGAGCACGCTGCGGAAGAATCGGCGGTGGTCCGAGAACGGGTCCTCCTCGCCCGGCGTACTCACGAGGGCGGCCGCGCGAACGACACGGACCGTTCCATCGTCCCGCGCGACCCACACGCCGACTCGGGACGCCCGCGCGCCGGCCGTACGTTCGGCGAGCCGCTCGGCGGACCGCTCGGACGGGAGCACCACCGCGACCCAGTCTCCCCACGCGCGTCGTCGCAGGGCCTGGAGGAGGACCTCCCGGCTCCCGGAAACCTTCGCCTCGATGAGGCCGACCTCCTCCCCCCGACGGGCCACCAGGTCGAAGTAGTCGGTCCGGTCCGGGTTGGGATAGACCCGGTATCCCTGCTTCTCGAGGAAGGCGGCGGCGGTCCGGACGACCTCTCGTTCCGGTGTCCGACGGGACGTCCGCGGGCCGGACCGGCTCACGGGCCGCTCCGAAGGAACCAATGGTCGAGGCGGGACCGGGGGATCGCGAGGACGATCGGTCGTCCGTGGGGACAGGAGTACGCGGCCTCGGGAAGGGCGTGCAACGCCGCGAGGACACGCGAGAACTCCTCCGACGTCACGACATCGCCGGCCCGCAGGGCCGCATGGCACGCGACCGTCGCGGCCCGTCGTTCCTCGAGGCCGTCCGGGAGTGTGGGGCGGCCTCCCGTCCCGAGCTCGTCCAGGAGCTCCGCGACCGCCACCGGTCGGGCCGAACGTCCCCGGTAGGCAGGGACGGAACGCATGAGGAAGGAGTCGTCGGGCCCGAACGGTTCGATGTCGAACCCCGCGGCCCGCACCGTGTCGGCGTTCGCCTTTAGCGTGCTGCGCTGCGCGCCCGTCAAGCGGATCGGCTCGGGCACGACGAGCGCCTGCCGTTGGAGCGAGCCGGCACGGAGGAGCTCCTCGTAGAGGACCCGCTCGCTCGCCGCGTGCTGGTCGATGAGGACGAGCCCGTCGTCGCTCTCGGCGACCCAGTAGAGCGCGTGCAGGCACCCGATCAGCGTGAGGCGGGGATGCCCCGCGGCCGCAGGAATCGGGGCGGCGGGAAAAGAGGGAGTGGAGAGCGCCGAGCCTTCGAGAGTTCGTTGCATGCTGGGGTGGGCCATCGTCGGGGGGGGCACGCCGGCGCCCCTCGGGGGATACGGAGCCAAAGGCTCAGGGCGGAGCGGAGCGCGGGCCCCGGGGGCCTCTCCGACCTGCGGAGCCGCGACGAGGGCCTCGCGGACGGCCCGGCGCACCGCGTCCAAGAGGTCCGATTCTTGGGCGATCCGCACCTCCCGCTTCGTCGGGTGGACGTTCACGTCGAGACGGTCGGGGGCGATCTCGAAGTGGAGGACGCCGACAGGAAACCGGGTCCGTGGAAGGTACTCCCCGTACGCCACTCGAACATTCTGGGCGATCGTGCGGGACGTGATCGCACGACCGTTCACCGCTACGAACAGTCCCCTCGAGGAGGCGGCGGCGACTCCCGGGCGTCCGAGCGCTCCGTGGAGGCGCCCGCTCGGGACCTCCGCGGCGAGCTCGAACGACCCGGAAAGGAATCCGGGGCCAAGAACCCGCGCGGCCGCGTCCTTGAGCTCCGTGGCGGGCGGGTAGGTGCCCGCCTCGCGGCCTTCCGCTTCCACCCGCAGGCCGACACGGGGCTGAGCGAGATAGAGCCGTTCGATCGTCTGGAGGACCTCGACCTGTTCCGCCGCCGGGCTCTTGAGGTACTTCCGACGGGCGGGCGTGTTGAAGAACAGGTCCTCGACCTCCACGGTCGTTCCCGGAGCCCTCGGTGCGCTGAACCGGCCGGTGCGCGCGCCGCCGACGACCGAGATCCCCTCCGCCGCTTCGCGGTCGGAGGGTCGGGAAACGATCCGAAGCCGAGAGACCGAGGCGATCGCCGCGAGCGCCTCTCCCCGGAAGCCGAGCGTCCCGATCCGTTCGACCGGGCCCTCGGGGGGAATCTTGCTCGTCGCGTGCCGCTCGACCGCGAGCTCGAGCTCCTCGGGCGGGATTCCCCACCCGTCATCGGCGACCTCGATCCGCTCGAGCCCACCGAGCGTGAGCCGCACGGTGATCGCGGTGGCCCCCGCATCGACGGAGTTCTCGACGAGCTCCTTCACCACGGAGGCGGGGCGCTCCACCACCTCGCCGGCCGCGATCCGCTCGACCGTCTCGCTCGACAGTCGTTGGATCGGTCGGCGCGGGGCGGGTGGACGACCGGTCACGGAGACCCCTCCGACCGCTTCGACGAATCCGACGCGCGCCGGTGGAGCTCCTTGAGTGTCCGGGCGGCCTCCTCGGGAGCGAGGCGATCCGGGTCGAGCTTCCTCAGCTCGTCGATCACCGGATGCTCGGTCGTGCCTTCGGCGAGCAGCACGGCCTGCGTATAGCGCGGACCCCGGCGACGATTTCCCTTCGGCGAGACGGGCATCACGGACTCGGACTCGAGGCGGCGCAGGAGGCGCTCGGCCTCCGCGAGGACGCCTTCGGGAAGGCCGGCGAGACGCGCCACGTGAACGCCGTAGCTGCGGTCCGTCGCGCCGGGCACGAGACGATGCAAGAAGACGATCCCGTCCGGACCGTCCCGGACGGCGAAGTGCGCGTTCTCGGCCGCCGAAAGCCCCCGCACGAGGTCGGTGAGCTGGTGGTAATGGGTCGCGAGCAGGCAGCGCGACCGGGTCTGGTCGTGGATATGGCGGAGCGTCGCCCAAGCGATCGCGAGCCCGTCGAACGTGCTCGTCCCGCGACCCACCTCGTCGAGGAGGATGAGCGAGCGCTCGTCGGCCGAGCGGAGGATCTCGGCGACCTCGCTCATCTCGACCATGAAGCTCGACTTGCCCCGACCGATCTCGTCCGTGAACCCCATCCGCGTGAACAGTTTCGTGACGAGCCCGACCCGAGCGAACTTCGCCGGCACGAACGAGCCCGCTTGGGCGAGCACCACGAGGAGGCCGACCTGGCGCATGAACGTCGACTTGCCCGACATGTTCGGGCCGGTGAGCACGAGCAGCCGCCGGGTGTCCGGCTCGAGGTCGAGGTCGTTCGGCACGAACGACTCTCCGAGGATCCGGTCGAGGACGGGGTGGCGACCGTCGCGCACGACGAGGACGGAGGACTCATCGACCGTCGGGCGGACATACCCCCGGTGCTGTGCGAGGTGAGCGAACGTCCCGAGCGCGTCGAGCTCCCCGACCGCGCGGCTCACCCGGTGCACCGCGGGCACGTACCGTTCGACGGAATCGAGCAGTTCCTCCCACCGGGCCGCCTCGGCGGTCCGGATCCCCTCCCGGGCCTCCCGGACCCGCGATTCGATCTCCTCGAGCTGGTCCGAGGTAAACCGCTCGGCCTGGGCGACCGTTTGGCGACGGCGAAAATGGGAGGGGACGCGCGCGAGGTGGGGCTTCGTGACCTCGAAGTAGTACCCGAACACCTGGTTGTAGCCGATCTTCAGCGTACGGACCCCGGACGATTCCTGCTCGGCGCGCTCGAGGGCGGTCAGCTCGGCGAGCGCGGCGCGTTCGGCCTCGCGAAGGCGGTCGACCTCGGGGGCATGGCCCGGTCGGAACCGTTCGCCCGCCTCCTCGCCCGGGGAAGGGGTCTCGGGGATCGCGCTCTCGAGGAGCGGAACGAGGCCGCTCGGGCTTGCGAGCTCTCCGGCGAGAGAACGGAGGCGGGGCGGGGGATCGCCCTCGGCCACGGTCCGTCCCAGTGCGTCCGCGACCTCGAGCCCGGCACGGAGCGCGGCGAGCTCGACCGCGCGCACCCGTCGGCCGGCGACCCGGGCCGAGATCCGCGACAGGTCCGGGATCGATCGGAGGCGATTCCGCCAACCCTCGAGGGCCGCCCCTCGGTGGAGGAGCCACTCGACCGCGTCCTGGCGCGACGCGATCCCCGACACGTCCGCGAGCGGATTCGCGAGCCAGAAGGCGAGCGTGCGCCGGCCCGGGGCCGTGACCGTCTCGTCCCAGGTACCGAGGAGGGTGACCCCCTTCGCGTCGTCCGGGTTCATCGGACGGTTGATCTCGAGGTGGCGGAGCGTCTTCGCGTCGAGGACCAGCCGTCGCCCGCCGCTCCCTCGCTCCGTGAGGGAGAGATGGGGGAGGAGGCGCGGCTGAGTGGCCCGAAGGTACGACGCGAGCCGGCGGTCGGCCTCGCCGACCTCTTCGAGGACCGACCCCGGGCCCCTCAGGGAGGTCGGGAGCTCGCCCTCGGCGAGAGGAGAAGGCGCGGCCTCGAGACGGGCCGACGGGAACTCGCGACGGAGGGCGGCCACGAGCGGCGCAGCGGTGTCTTCTTCTCGCGCGGTCCAGAGGATCTCGCGGGGCTGGAACGCCGCCAGCGAGGAGACGAGTCCGTCCACGCCGTGACCGTCCGCGGCTCCGTGGAACCACTCCCCCGTCGTGATGTCCACGGCGGCGTACGCCCCGACCGCATGGGAGGGAGCGACGATGCTCACGAGGAAGCTATGGTCGGGGCCGCCGAGGATCCGGTCCTCCACGACCGTCCCCGGCGTCACGACCCGAGTGACCTCTCGGCGCACGAGCCCTTTCGCGAAGCGGGGGTCCTCAACCTGGTCGCAGATCGCGACCTTGTACCCCTTGCGTACGAGCCGTCCCAGGTACGTCTCGACCGAATGGTGCGGAACGCCCGCCATCGGGATCCGGACCCCTTTCGTGTCGGGCGACCGGGCCGTGAGCACGACGTCCACCTCGCGCGAAAGGAGGCGGGCGTCGTCCCCGTACGTCTCGTAGAAGTCGCCCACTCGGAAGAGCACGAGGTGGCCGGGGTAGCGTGCCTTGACGCCCTCGTACTGCTCGAGCAGGGGAGTGAGGGGCGACGGTTCGGGCATGGACCGCGGCGTCGAGCGGCCCGGCACATATAATTAGTCCATCGGGCGCCGGGGCGAGCGCTGAGGGGGAGATTTGAACTCCCGTGGCGGAACCGCCACCAGCTTTCAAGGCTGGCGCCTTGCCGGGCTAGGCTACCTCAGCGCGTCGGACGAAGCGAGGTCGGGAGGAATAAACCCTCCCCTTCGGAGGAGGTCCGGGGCGGCCGGAGTGCAGGTGCCGGGAGATCCGCGCCGGGCCCCGTGGACCCCGCGTTTCGAACCCGGGTAGTCAGCTTGGAGGGCTGACATCCTACCACTAGATTACACCTGCACGGCCCCCGCCGGACCGGGGCCGCGACCGCGGCTCGCGGTTAATGCTTTTGCTTCGGGGAGTGGGCCGCCGGTGCCGACAGGTCGAGGAGCGCGACGCGCTCGAGGACCAGTCCCTCCCACCCCGCGGGCGGGACGGCGTTCCGCTCGACCGGGTCGATGCCGAGGCGGTCGAGGACGGAGGCATCGACCGGCCGGGGGTAGGCGCTCGGATCCGCGACGAGCTCGAATCGTTCGAGAAGGGCAAGGGGGTCGCGGGACCGCTCGACGACCAGCACGAACTGCTCGGTCGAATCGGAGACGCCGACCTTGGCGAGCGCGCGAGGCAATTGGTCGTCGCCAGCGACGTAGAGCGCGAACTCGGCCCCGCGGTCCCGTAGGCGTGGCTCCCCTCGGGCCCGGGCCCTTCCCAAGTGCGCCCAGGCCGAAAGGAGATGACGCTCCCCGGCGATCGCACGAGCGTCAAACAACGCGACGAGGGCCTCCGATTCCTTCGAGAGCTGCCGGAGCGCAGCGACCAGCGACTCGGTCGTGGGCCGTCCGGGCGAGGCTCGACGGGCGCCGACGGCTCGCAGGGGACGCTCTTCGGGGGGTGGAAGGGGAGTCATTCTCGAACGACCGCTCCCTCACTCGTTCGCTCGCTCACTCCCGCATGAACCGGAGGAACGCCTCGAGGGTCCGGGGCTGGAGCACGTAGTTCTCCTTGCGCTCCCGCCCGATCGTGGACGTCGGGGTCGGGCCGTAGTCGTGGCCCGGTAGGACGACCAGCGCATCGTCGAGGGTGAGGAGACGGTGGTGAAGGCTGTCGTAGAGCTCGGCCGGGTCGCCCCCGGGGAGGTCGGTGCGCCCGCACTCGCCGACGAAGAGGGTGTCCCCCGTGGCGACGTTCCCCTCGAAGACGTAGAGGACGCTGTCCTTCGTATGGCCGGGGGTGTGGACGACGTGGAACCTCAAACGCCCCACGGAGATCGCATCGCCGTCGGAGACCGAAACGTCCTGACCGATCGGCGCCACGCGGTGAGCCACCACCTTCGCGCCGGTGCGCGATTTCACATCGTTGTTCCCGGCCACATGGTCCGGGTGGCTGTGCGTGTTCAGGATGTACCGGACCTTGACGGAGCGATCGTCGATCGCTGCGAGCACGGGGTCGATCCCGAACGATGGGTCGATCACGACCCCTTCGCCGCCGGGCTCCTCCGCGACGAGGTACGTGAAGTTGAGGTACGGTCCGATTCGGAACTGGTCGAGGAGCACGCCCCGCCGAGGAAGGGAGCGTATTTGACGATAGGGGAACGCGCTACGGACCGCCCGGTTCGGGGGCGCTCGTTCTCCGCCCCGTGACCGCGTCGAGGACGACCCGTCCCTGGGACCCCTCGGCGTACCAGTGCGGAACGTAGAGCAGGACGAACGGTCCGAGGCGGATGTTGTCGGCCGAGGGCGGCACGCGACGGGTCTCGATCACGAGCGCCCCCTGGTGCTGCTCGGTGTGATCGACGTGGACGGTGTGGTGGCGGCGGATCGCGTCGAGCGCAAGGGGGGCGACCTGAGACTCGTCGAGCTGGGGAGAAAGTCGCTGGTGGGGCTCGTCGAGCTCCCCGATGAGCTCTCGGTCCCCGTCGTCCCAGATCTCGGCGTGGCGGGTGACGGCATTGACGGCGACCAGATGGCGGACCACGGCAGCGTGGCCGCCGTCCGGGGCGGCCGGACGGACCCGGTACGCCGCGACGAAGAACGGGACCAGGCGGAGGGTGTACCTCGGGCCATCGATGCCCGCGAGACTTTCGGCCTCCGACCGGTCGATCCGAGGCCGCACGGTCCGCTCGCTGTCCGGGGCGATAGAGAACGGCGGCTCGAGCGGACCCGATGGGTCCGCGTCCACCGGCGAGAGCTCGGCACCCGCCGGCGGCAACAGAAGGATCTCGCCGAGTCCCGGGCCGAGCGTCGATGGGTCGAGCACCTCGATCCCCCGGTCGGCCGCGAGGGTTCGGGCGGCCTCGCCGGGATCGTCGTCGTAGACGATCGTGCGATGGACGCACTCCCCCGGGAAGAGCGACTCCACCTCGGCCGGGGAACGGGCCGCGGTCAGCACCAGCACGGCCCGGCGATCCCGGCTGCGGACCGCGAGAAGGAGTCCGGGCCGGAGCTCGACGTGGTACCCGGCCGCTTCGAGGAGCTTGCCGAGCACCGCGCCGGCGATATCGCCCCGGGTCATTGGACCGTGAACTCTCGGGCCCTAATATCTGACTTGTGCTGCTCCCGCGACGACGCGGCCGCGAACCGGGCGGAGGCGTCGGGGGACGGGACGGCGAATCCTCTCGAGCCCACACGAGAGCTTTTTGGGGCGGCCCTTCCGTGAGGACTCCGTGGGCCGATACTGGATCGGTTGTTCGGGGTGGGCGTACGACGATTGGGTCGGGCCCTTCTATCCGGTCGGGACGCCCCCGGCCGACTTCCTGAGCCGCTACGCGCGCGTCTTCCGCACGGTTGAGGTCGACTCGAGCTTCTATCGTGCTCCGAGCCCGTTCCTCGTGCGACGGTGGGCCGAGCGGACCCCCGACGCGTTCCGCTTCGCCCTCAAGCTCCCGCGGGAGCTCACCCATGAGACGAGTTCCTCCGGCGGGAGCGAGGTCCTGGGGCCGTTCCTCGAGAGCCTCGAACCGCTGCGCTCCCGGGGGAAGCTCGGTCCCCTGGTCCTTCAATTCCCCGGTTCGTTCCGCTCCACTTCGACCGACACGGCCCGCCTCGCAAACCTTCTCGAAGCCATCCCGCGCGAGTACGCTCTCGCGGTCGAACTGCGTCACCGTTCCTGGTGGACGGAAGAGACCCGCACGCTCCTCGAGGGACGAGGGGCCGCACTGGTCTGGTCGGTCGTGCCGCAGACCCGACCTCCGCCCTGGGTGACCGGGGAGTTCCTGTACGCCCGCTTCATCGGGGACCGGGCCCTCACGCGGTTCGACCGCATCCAACGCGATGCGCGGCCCGAGATCGAGTCGATGCGACGCCTCTTCGAGAGCGAGGGCCGCTCGGCCGGCACCGTCTACGTGTTCTCGAACAACCATTTCATGGGGTTTGGACCCGGCACGTCCGCGGTGGTCGCCCAAGTGCTGGACGAGCCGCTCCCCGACCTCAGCGCCGCCGCCCGCGCCGCGGGGCAGAGTCGCCTAGACGAGGCGCCGGACGGTTAGACCGCGTCCGACGGCCCCTGCGCTCTGGGGACGTGAGGGGCTCGACCTTTTCAGGACAATTCTTTTAGGTCGCATCGAGGTCCAAAGTCCAAGGTCATGGCCGAGGCCATCACCCTCCGGGTTGCCGAGGCGTTCCAGCAGGACATCGGCCTGGGGACCGCCCGCCTCGACGACCAGACGCGGCAGCGGCTCAAGGTCGGCCTCGGGGACACGATCGAGGTGCGGGGCCGCAAGCCGACACCTGCGGTCGTGAGCCGGGCCCAGAAAGAGGACGAAGGAAAGGGGCTCATCCGGATTGAGGCTGTCGTCCGCCGAAACGCCGGGGTGAGCATCGGGGACCGGGTCCAGGTCCAACGGTTCGACGCCCCGAACGCGGACGCCATCACGATCGCTCCGATCTACGCGGGCTCCGCCCGGATGGACCTTGGACCCGGTCTCGAGAGCTTCGTCGCGAAGGCGCTCGCCCACCGTCCGTTCGTCCGCGGGGACGTCTTCGTGATCCCCGGAGTCTTCCTGATGGGAGGCTCGCTCCCGTTCATGGTCGTCTCGACGCAGCCGAAGGGGATCGTCCAGGTCGCTCCGGCCACTCTCATCACCATCAAGGAGGAGACGGTCAGCGAGACCGAGGTCACCGCGCCCCGCATCTCCTACGAGGACATCGGAGGGCTCACCGAGAAGCTCGGTCGGGTCCGGGAGATGATCGAGCTTCCGCTCAAACATCCCGAGCTCTTCGACCGACTCGCGATCACGCCGCCCAAGGGGGTCCTCCTCTACGGACCGCCCGGCACGGGGAAAACCCTGATCGCCAAGGCGGTCGCGAACGAGGCCGGGGCGCATTTCATCGGGATCCAGGGACCCGAGATCATCTCGAAGTACTACGGGGAGAGCGAGAAGGAGCTTCGCGAGAAGTTCGAGGAGGCCGAGAAGAACGCCCCGAGCGTGATCTTCATCGACGAGCTCGACTCGATCGCCCCCCGCCGGGACGAGGTGACGGGCGAGGTCGAGCGGCGTGTCGTCGCGACGCTCCTCACGCTGATGGACGGGCTTTCGGGCCGAGGGAACGTGATCGTGATCGCCGCCACGAACCGGGAGGAGGCGATCGACCCGGCGCTCCGCCGGCCGGGCCGGTTCGATCGGGAGATCGAGATCGGGGTGCCCACCCAGGAAGGGCGGCTCGAGATCCTACAGATCCATACGCGCGGCATGCCGATCGAGGGGTCCGACCGGGACCGGGAGAAGATCCTCCGCGCGTTGGCGGCCCAGAGCCACGGGTTCGTGGGCGCTGACCTCTCCTCGCTCGCCCGCGAGGCCGCGATGCGGGCGCTGCGCCGCTACCTTCCCGAGATCGACTTCGACCAGCCGATCCCGATCTCGCTCCTCGAGCGGATGAAGGTCACCGAGCACGATTTCCGCGAGGCCTTGAAGCAGATCGAACCGTCGAGCCTTCGGGACGTCGCGGTCGAGGTGCCCTCGACCCGATGGGAGGAGGTCGGAGGAGTCGAGCGGGTCCGGCGCATCCTCGAGGAATCGGTCGAGCTGCCGTTCAAGAACCCCCAGGTCTACCGCCACATCGGCATCGAGCCGCCCCGGGGCATCCTCCTCTATGGGCCTCCGGGAGTGGGGAAGACGCTCCTCGCGAAGGCCGCGGCCACCGAGAGCCAGGCGAACTTCATCTCGGTGAAGGGCCCCGAAGTGATGAGCAAGTGGGTCGGGGAGAGCGAGAAGGCGATCCGGATGATCTTCAAGAAGGCCCGACAAGCCTCTCCGTCGATCGTCTTCATCGACGAGATCGACTCGATCGCGCCGCGCCGCGGCCTTCAGACATCGAGCGGGGTCACCGAGCGGATCGTGAACCAACTCTTGACCTCGATCGACGGGCTCGAGTCGCTCGAGCGGGTCCTCGTGATCGCTGCGACGAACCGTCCGGACATCGTCGACGAGGCGCTGCTTCGGACCGGCCGGTTCGACCGCCTCCTCTACGTCGAACCCCCCAATCTCGCGGGGCGCGTCGAGATCCTGAAAGTGCACACCCACTCGATGCCGCTCACCGACGACGTCGACCTCAACGCCCTCGCCGCGAAGACCGAGGGGTACGTCGGGAGCGACCTCGCCGCGCTCTGCCGGGAAGCGGGGTTGACCGCGATCCGGGAGAGCCTGCGCGCCTCCAAGGTCACCCGGGCCCATTTCGAAGCGGCGCTGAAGCAGGTCCGGCCCTCCCTCGACCCGGAGGCGCTCAAGTTCTACGAGGAGTTCGAACGGCACCTCTGGCGCGAGCGGACGACCCGCCGTCGCGAGGAACCGGTCGAGGGCATCTATCGATAGGCGGGAGCCTACCGCCGTGCTTCGGTGCGCCTCGGCAAAGCAAGCTATATGTAGCAGGGCCAAGTTCGGCGCGCCGCCTCCGATAGGAGGATGCCAATACGGGAGAGGTGAAGCAGTTGGTTCGACAGCAGTACCGCGCCGCCTTTTGGCTCCTGGTACTGGTCGCTCTGGTGACGAGCTCACTGGCGGCGACCGCCGGAGCCCAGGCCGCTTCCTCAGCGAACTATACGCTGACGGGCTACGTGGAACAGGGTAACGGCGTTTCCCCCGTTCCCGCGGGCGTGCAGGTCGACCTTGTCTCTCGGGCCACCGGCCAGGTCTTCACGACCACGGTCGCCGCGGGAGGGGTTTTCACCTTCACGAGCTCCAGCACCGGCGGCGCCCTCGTCCCCGGCTACTGGGGTGTCTGGGTGCCGCCCCAGGGGAACGTGAGCCTTTCGGGCTGCAACCCGACGAAGCCGTACCAGTGCGCCGTCCTCCCCGCGGACCAGAACCCGGTCTACCGGTTCGAGAACGCGAGCGCGCTCACGACCTCGAGCTACCCGATCGTCCTCACCGGCGTCTCGGTCGCGCCCTACACGGGAAAGGTCACGGGGACCGTGACGAGCGGAGGAACCATCGAGCCCGGAGCGCAGGTCTCGCTCATCGACCCGTACTACAACGGGTTCTCCCTGGTGAACAACACCACTTCGGCGAGCGGGATGTACACGTTCAACGCCCCGATCTCTACGGGGTACGCCCCGGGAGGGAGCTGGGTCCTGAAGACGGTCCTCCCCGGAGTTCCCTCGACCCTCTACAACTACACGAAAGCCACGATCCCGACGCGCGCGCTCACATGGCTCAACGTGAGCGTCCAGAGCTACCTCGTCTCCGGGTTCGTGAACCAGTCCCTGCACCCGCAGGCCCACGTGCCGACGGCCGGGAACGTGACGATCTTCGACCCGATCAACGGCTACATCTACTCGAGCTCCACCCCGCCGGGAGGGTACTACTCCGCGGGAACGTACCCGCTCAACTTCGTGAGCGGGAGCCAGACGTTCGACGTGATCCTGTCGTCGATCGGCTACGGCACCGTCTGGTATCCGCTTCCGGTGTCGAGCCCCACCCCGGTCCAGCGGAACGTCTACGTCTCGCCCCTCACCCCGAGCCAGCTCGGGCGGTATGGGACGACGCTCGACTTCTCCGGGATCAACGTCACCACCGGTAAGGGCAACCTCACGGTCAATACGACCGAGTTGCTCGGCAACGATTCGGTCCTTCCCAACCTACCGAACGCTACGGTCGGCCAGCTCTGGGCCCAGCTCGGACTCGACTTCAACCACTCGGCGAGCCTGCCGCGCTCGATGCTCTCGTCCGTGGCGAGCTACGTGAACACGTCCGGACCGTTCTTCCCGGCCGTGCAGGCCCAGACCGCAGTGAACGGTACGGGCTTCCTCGGACCGGCGACGAACCAGACGCTCTGGAACTGGACCACCACCTGTTCCGGGTACTGCGGCCTCTCGACGAGCGCGAGCCTCACCTACCGTTGGTCGAACTCCTATGCCCTGAACGGCACGCTATCGTCGAACTCGAGCTCCTACACGATCTCCCTCGGCTTCGCCCACCCGGTGTCGAGCTCGGACTCGTACAACTACACGTTCGTCCTCCCGAAGGGGTACGTGCTCGCGGCGGCCACTCAGGCCCCTTCGGGCACTCGCCTCGTGGAAGGCACGGGCGGGACGTGGACCACCTTCACGCTCCAGTCGCTCCCGAGCTCCACCTTGGTCGGGAGCGCTCGATTCACGATCGTGAAGTCCGCGACCCTGACCGCGATCGTCAACGCGACGGTCTCGAACTTCGCGTTCTCGAGCAAGAATGTCCTCAACAGCACGCGGGGTAACTACACCGTGGAGGTGGGGGTCGGCCAGAACGTGACCTTGAGCGCCGTGAACTCGATCTACCCCGCCGGGACCAACGGAACGAGGTTCGCCTGGACGTTCGGAGACGGCGCCACCGCCAACGTGACGACGGCCACCACGAACCACACGTACGCCGCGACGAGCGTGGGCACGGAGCTCAAGGGCTCGCTCAAGGTCTTCGGCTCGGGCGGGACCAACGGCACGACCGCATTCTTCGTCTGGGTCGCCAAGGGCCCGGTCTTCGCGAACATCTCGGTCAATTCGACCGCATCGCAGAACAAGACCGCGGGGACCACACCCTACGTCTTCGTCCCATGGGGCACCGTGCTCCACTTCAACGCGAGCGCGAGCTCGGCGATGGTGGGCGGAGGGGCGAAGGCGAAAGGTGTGCTCTCGGTCGCGAGGTTCACCCTGGTCTCGTCCCACGGGTTCAAGCAGACGGCGAACTACTCGGTCGGCCAGAACGTCTCCTTCGGCTCGAACTTCACGGTCCAGTTCCTGGGTGCGGGCAACTACCTCTCGGCCGGAACGGTCGCCGGGACCCCGGTGCCGTTCTCCGGGTGGCAGTACAACCTCTCCCTGACCGTCTGGAGCGGAACGGGTCAGTCGAGCTCGGCCTCCTTGGTCGTCCTGGTGAACGACACGGAGAAGCCGGTCGCCGCGATCCGGCTCCTGAACCCGAGCGGAACGCAGATCACCGGATCCGGGATCGTGGTCACGAACTCCTCCAAGCTCACCGCGAGAGTGCTCCTGAGCGGGGCCAACGCGAGCGACCCGCACAACGGCTCGATCACACACTACTACTGGCTCGTCACGAACTCAGCGAACAGCTCGTTCCACTGGGGCAACAACACTACGGCCGTGAAGCCGTACCCCTCGCTCTGGCTCAGCGCGTCGAGCGTCGCGTACACGATCAACCTCACCGTCTGGGACAAGAACGGGAACTCCGGCTACACCACGACGACGCTCACCGTCTCGCAGAACTCTACGACGAGTCCGATCATGGCCGTAGACGACACCCCGGGCAACTTCTCGATCCCCACGTCGTACACGGACGGATCGTCGTATACGCTCTGGGTGAACCTCACGGTCGGCGGTGGGTCGAAGGCTGTCGCGCAGAACGTCTCGGTCTCCTTCTACACGCTCACCTCGAGCGGAGGAGGGTCGCCGAACACGATCGGCGGGTCCCCGAGCAGCGTGAAGTTCTACACCTACACCTCGGGGGTCGTCAACTCGACGCCGTTCGCCTTCGGATTGATCCAGAACCTCTCCTACAACACCACGGTGCGGGCCGAGATCACGTGGACCCCGGTGATCACGGGGAACTACCTCCTCTACGTGAACGTGACCGCGTCGAACGAGTTCCCCGGGAGCTATCACAACGGGCCGAACCTGATGTCGGTGTCGATCTCGATCGGGCCGAACGCCACGACCCAGCTGCTCGAGTACGTCGCGATTGCGGTCGCGGTGGTCGTCGTGATCTTCCTCCTGATCCTCTACTACCGCCGGCGCTCGGGCAAGGGCGCGGCGAAGAGCGGCGGGAGCGTGCGCTCGGGTCTCGAGCGAACGAAGCGTTCCGAGAAAGAGGCCGACGAAGAGGACGAGGACGACACCTAGGCGGCCCACGCGTGGGGTCGCGAGGTCAACCCTTTCCTTCTCTTCTCGTTCCCGGATCCTCCTTCCGGGGCGGGATCGCCCAGCGACCTTCGCGGTCGGAAGCCGTGGTCCTGCGAGAACGGTGCGAGGATCGGTCGCTCGGGCTCAACCGTAGGGGCCAACCTCGTCGAGGAGGTCGACGTGCGTGAGCAGCATCCGTCGGCAGCAGTACCGGTGGAGCCCCAGTGCGTCGAGGACGGCGCCCGCGGGCTCGCCGCGGGCGGTCCGTTCGCGGTACTCGTCCCAGTGCTGGCCGATCACGGCCCCGCAGGTGAAACACCGGACCGGGACCATCATCGTCATGGGATTCGGTGCCTCCGTCCTCTCAGCGGTACGACTTCTGCCGCCGCTTGCGGGCCCCGCGGCCGCCGGGGCGCTTCGGCAGCTTGCGGCGCGGGTCGTTCACGAGGAGCGAGCGGTCGTACCGCTTGAACATTTCCTTCAGTTGGTCGTCCTTGAGCCACAGGAGGAGACCGCGGGCCACGGCCGTCCGGGCCGCCGAGGCCTGTCCGATAAACCCCCCGCCCGCCGCGTCCACGGCGATGTCGAGGGCCTTCGCTCGGTCCCCGACCATGAGGAGCGGTTCCTGGATCTTGAGCCGGATGATCTCGGGCTCGACGAGCTCGAGAGGGCGAGCGTTGAAGCGAACGCGGCCCGTCCCTTTGCGGACGGTGGCCCGCGCGACCGCCGCCTTCCGCTTCCCGGTCGCCAGGACGATCGTCGGGGCCTTCATTCCCGGGCCCCCAAGAGCTTCGTGATCTCTGCGAGGGTGACCGCAGGACGGACCGACGGCGGGGCCTTCGCGCCCTCGATGGTCTCCGTCGGATGGCCCGCAAATTCCGGGGGGACGCCGATGTGGACCTTGAGGTGACGGAACGCCGCCTTCCCGCGGGTCTTGAGATGGGGGAGCATCCCTCGGACCGTCCTACGGAAGATCCGGTCCGCGTACCGTGGGAAATGCGGTCCGCTTCGGACCGAGCCGCGCGCGCGGGCCTCGGTGTAGTGTGCGACCACCATGCTCCGGTTCCCGGTGACGACGCTCTTCTCCGCGTTCACCACGACGATCGTCTCGCCGTTCAAGAGCCGCTTGGCGATGTGGCTCGCCGCGCGGCCGAGCACGAGGCCGCTCGCGTCCACGACGGTGGGCCCTGGCCCCGCGGCCGCGTCAGGGTCAGGCAAAGAGCCGCACCCCCGTACCGTCCGGATGGGCCTTCAGAAGCTCGTGCACCGTGATGGCGGAACCGCCCGCCGCATGGACCTTCGTGCGGGCCTCCTTCGAGTACGCGACCGCGGCGACGGTGAGCTGCTTAGAAAGCCGTCCTTCGGCCAACAGCTTCCCCGGAACGACCACCGTCTCCCCGGCCTTGGTCAATCGGTCGAGGTGACCGACGTTGACCGGCGTCACCTGATGGCGGGGCCGCTCGAGCCGGTCGGCGACCGTCGCCCAGATCGGGGCCTTCTGCGCGCGCGCCGCGCGACGCAGCTCGACGACGAGCCGAACGAGCTCGGAATTCTCCTTGGAAATGGGAGGGGCCATGCGCGGGACGCCCTCGACCCGGGTGGCTCATATAAGCATTGCCGCCTGGCGAGATGTCGCACGGACCGAGCCCGTCCGCCGGCGGGCGCGCTTCGTCAGGGCACGCTTCCAGTTCCGGCCAACGGTTAAATACGGCGGCCCGCCATCGGCGCACGAGGCCCTCCCTATGCGCAAGTTCCTCACCGAACTCCGAGGTAAGACCGTGATGACGAACGACGGCCAGATCCTGGGCATGATCGACAACTTCGTCGTCGACACGGTGACCGGCGGGATCGCCCATGTCCTCGTGACCCCGAGCGAGGACGTCGAGCAGCGCCTCTTCCAAAGCGACGCGTCGGGCCGGCTCGTGCTCCCCTTCAAGAGCATGCGGGCCGTGAAGGACGTCGTCGTGATGGACATTGGAAAGTAATCCCTCCCCGCTCGTCTCGGTCGTCATCACCGTTCGGAACGAGGCGGCGCACATCGAGCAGCTCCTCGAGAGCCTGCTCGTCCAGGAGCCGCCGTTCGAGGTCGTCCTCGTCGACTCCGAGAGCCGTGACGGAACGCTCGAGGCGGCCGAGGCGTTCGCATCGCGCCATCCGGACGTGCTCCGGGTCTTCGAGCGGTCCGGCTCGCGGGGGATCGGGCGGAACGCGGGTGTCAAGGAGGCCCGCGGAGAGTTCGTCGCGTTCATCGACGGGGACTGCTTCGCCGACTCCCAGTGGCTCAAGAACCTGCGGGCCGGCCTCGCCTCCTCGCCCATCGCGGCCGGTCGGACGTTGGTCGTCGGAAAGCATCGGTACGGTCAGCTCGAACGGGTCGAGCTCCTTCAGAAGGGGTTCGACGTCACCTACCCCTCCTGCAACCTCGCCTACCGGCGCGAGCTGTTCCTCCGCCTCGGAGGGTTCGACCCGCGGTTCATCACCGCCGAGGACATCGACCTCAACATGCGGGCCGTGCAGGAGGGGGCATCGATCGTGTACCATCCGGAGGCGATCGTCTACCACCACATGCGCACGACGTTCCTTCGGTTCCTCATCCAGGCGTACTGGAACGGCTACGGTCGCAAGCAGCTCACCGAGAAGCACGGGAGCCTGTGGGGCCGCTACCGGGTCCGGCGGCTGATCTCGGACCAACGCGGGGTGATGGCCTGGGTCCGCCTCACGGCCGCGCTCGCGGGGTACACCACGCGCGTCGTGACGGGCCGGGACCGAAGGCTGGATCCCGACCCGTCGGTCCTCGAACCGGCTGGCGGCGCTCGCGCAAGCTAGAACGACCGCATCGACCGCAGGGCCTCTCGGGCCGTGCGACTCTCTCTAGTTCGCCTTCAGGAGGTCGGCGACCTTGACGACCTCGGTGAGGACCTTCGTAAGGTCCGCCGTCTGGTCGACCACGGCGACGAGGAGCGCCTTCTTCCCGCTCCCCACGATGATCGTCTTCGAATCGTTCCCCTCGATCACGATCCGCTCGGGCGGGGCTCGATTGAGCTCCGTGTTCGCCGTCGCGGCCGCCCCCAGGATCGTTGCACACATGATGGCGAACGTCTCCGTATACACTCCGGTGGGCACGTCCGCATAGAGGACGAGCCCATCGCGAGAGACCAAGGCCGTCGCGATCCCGCCGATGCGGGTCTTGAGGTCCTTGATCACTGCCCCGACGTTCCCCGTTGCCATCATTTCCTACCTACCTTCCTCACAGCTCCTCGATCCGGAACCGGCACTCGGGGGGCCCGGTGCTGGCACACATCTCCTCTGTGCATTTAACGCGCCCCCCCTTAAAACGTTCGTAGAACTCGCGGAGCATGCCCCGGAGACGGTGGCAGGTCGGGATGTCGCTCGGCGACACCTCGATCGACCCCTTCACGATCACCTCCGGGTCGGAGAACGTGATCTCCGTGACCCAACCCCTCTCCTTGAGGACGTGGGCGACCCGGTCGAAGTAGTGCGCCCGGTCCTTGAGCGCCTCCTCGGCCATCGCTCCGCCGATGACCGAACCTTCCTTGAAGAACAATCCGTGGCACGCATGCGACATCACGCTCTCGTAGAGCTCCATAATCTGGTGGAGCTCGGTCTGGTCGATCTTGACGGATCGCATGGGTGCTTCTCGCACGAAGGCGGCCTCTATATAGGTTGTCAGTCGAGGCGCGGTGGGTGCTCCTTCATCCCCCGTCCGCACCCACCGACTCCGAAGGGGACCCGCCGGTCGCGAGCGTTGCCTCCAGCACGTCGAGGGTGGTCAGTCGTCCCGTGAGCACCTTCGGCCAGGCATCGTGCCGGTCGAGAAGGACGGCGGCAAGACCCGCCCGCGCCGCCGCCCGAACGTCGCTCCAGAAGAGGTCCCCGACGTAGGCCACCCGGTCGGGGGTCGCACCGAGCGCTTGAGTGGCGGCCCGGAGGGCGGCCTTGTCCGGGACGACCGGCCCGGGGCCGTCCCCCGAACCGAGGAGAAGGGACTCAGGAAGGCCCGTCCGGTGGAGAAGCCAGCGTGCCGACTCGGCGGGGAGCGGGGTGATGATCCCTGCCTTGACACCGCCCGCCCGGAGGCGTTCGAGGACCCGAAAGGCATCGTCGTACCGCTCCACTTCCCCCGCGGGACGCAGGAACCGTCGGACGACCGCCTCCGTCTCCGTGGGAGGGAGGGCGTGACCGGCCAGGGTCGAGAGAGTGTCCGCGAGGTGGGATCGCAGCGCGTCCAGGTCGGCGGGCGGGGCTTTCCCGGTGAGACCCTGCCAGCGGCGGCGGTCCCACGCTTTGAGGGAGCGACGCACCACCGCCTTCACCCTCCGGTCGCCGAGCACCGGGCCCTGGGGCCTCCAGGCCCATTGCCAGGCCGAAGGGGTCTGGAAGGGAACGAGGACGTCGTCGAGGTCGAACAGAACGGCCTCGACCTCGCGGGAACCATATCGAAGCGTCACGGTCGCGTGCGGGCTACGGGCGCCCGCTCTTTTGGAGCTCGAGCAGGTCCTCGGTCGACACCTTCTCCCCCTTCTTGAGCCGGGCGAGGAAATCCTCTTCCTTCGGAGGCTCGGGTTCGCCCCACGTCGACGGAGCGCGACCGCCGCGAGCCGCGTAGAGCATCTTCTCGATGTCGCGGACCTCCTCGATGGCGGCGATGTGGCCTCGGTGCGCCTCGTCCGCCTGGGCCTTCACCTCTAAGAGGTGGGCCTGGACCTCGTCGGCCTGCCGCCGGAGCGCGTCCACGGACTCGAAGAGGGCGACCATCGCCTCGTGCTCGCGCTGGGCGTCCTCGGCCAGCTGTCCGACGGTGGTGTGGTGGGTCTCGGCCTCGGTCCGGGCCTCGGCGAACGCCTTCAGCGTCTCCTCGACCTCGGGGTCCTGGCGGAGCTGTTCCTCCTGCTCCCGGATCGCCGCCTCGAGGCGCTTCATCTCCTCGATGAGGCGCTTCTCTTGGTCGCCGGTGAGCGCGGTGGTCATGTGCCGGAACTCGAGCTCTTTGAGCTCCTTTCGAAGGCGCCAGACCGGCACGGCGCCCGGCCGGGGCTGGCGGGTCCGCCGGAGCTCTTGGACCCGGTCCCCGAGCTCTTGGAACCGACGGTTCCACTCCTCGCGAAGGCGCTTTTCCTCGCGCACCTGAGAATTGAACGTGTCCCTGAGGCGCCGATGCTCCTGCGCCTCGGCGCTCTTGTCGTGGAGCTCGTCCAGGATCCGGGAGCGGGTCTCTGCGGTCTCCCGGGCCTCGGCGTTCAGCCGATCCCGCTTCGCGCGGAGCTCGTCGGCCTTCGCATTGGACTCGGCCCGCTTCCGTTCCAGCTCTTCAATCGCGTCGGTCAAAGGCCACCGCTCCGCCGAGGGAGCACGTCCCGGGTCGGGGACGGTTTCGACAGAAGTGCTCGATATAAAGGCTTCCGAGGGGAGCGGAGTGTCGATTTCTCCTGCCGCGTCAGTCTAATAACTGCGACCCTCGATGTTTCGGCCCGTGGACGAGGTCGGTCGCATCTACGGCGACGTGGGACTGGGTCAGTTCCACCTGAGCCTCTCGCAACCCGTCGAACGGGGAGAGTACCTGGCCGTGGAGGACGAGATCCACGGGAAGGTCCTCTGCCAGCTCGACGACCTGAAGCGCAAGAGCGACCTCGGGCTCGAGGCTGCGGGGGCCCTCAAGCCCTCCGAGGAGACCCCGATCCACGAGAACCTCCTCGGCCTCGTCCGGATCATCGGGTACCGGGACGCCCGGGGGATCGTGAAGATCCCCACCATCCCATTCCGCCCGGGGGCCCACGTCTTCCGGGCCGACGAGCCGCTGATCGCGGAAGTGCTGGGCCTCAAGCACCGACCGAACTCGGGAGCGTATGTCGGACTCCTTCGCAACCATGCGATCCACGTCGAGCTCGACATCAACCAGCTCGTGCAGCGCCACGTGAGCGTGCTCGCGAAGACGGGCGGCGGGAAGAGCTACTTATTGGGCGTGCTCATCGAGGAGCTGCTCCGCCACAAGGTGACGTGCGTCGTCATCGACCCGCACGGGGAGTACGGCTCCCTCCGATTCTCGACCGAGCCGAACGGAGGGCATGCCCGGTTCGGAGTCGCGGCCCAGGGGTTCGCGAAGCAGGTCCGCGAGTTCTCCCCGGACGTGACGATCAATCCCTCCGCGAAGCCGCTCACCTTCTCGCTTCGCCACCTCGACCCCCGCGAGCTCCTGACGTTCATGGGGCTCACCAACGTGAAGACGTTCCTCCCCCCGCTCAAACAGCTCATCGAACGCGTCAGCATCTCCACGCCGGACTACGAGGTCCACGACCTCGTGAAGGGGGCCGAGGCCGGCGAAGGGGCGGTCGCCGAGACGCTCCTCGAGCGGCTCGAATACGTCGAGCAGACGAAGCTCCTCGGGCCCCAAGGGACGAGTTTGAACGACCTCGTGAAGGAGGGGGATGCGACCCTGATCAACCTACGGGGGGTTGCGCCCGACGTCCAGGAGCTCGTGGTGGCCCGGATCGCGGCCACGCTCTTCGACAATCGCAAGCGGGGGAAGATCCCGCCGCTCTTCCTCGTGATCGAGGAAGCGCACAACTTCGCCCCCCAGCAGGGGCAGGTGTCGAGCTCCCGCGTCCTGAAGAACATCGCGAGCGAGGGGCGGAAGTTCGGTCTCGGCCTGTGCGTCGTCACTCAGCGGGCCGCCCGCATCGACAAGAACGTGCTCTCGCAATGCAACACGCAGCTCATCCTCCAGGTCACGAACCCCCTCGACCTCAAGGCGATCACGCAGTCGATCGAGGGGCTCACGAACGGGATGACCGAAATGATCCAGTCCCTTCCCGTCGGGGTCGCCCTCATCACGGGCGGCGGCTACTACACCCCGCTCTTCTGCGAGGTACGCCCCCGCTCGACGAAGCACGGCGGGGAGAGCGTCCAGGTCGTCGCCGCGAGCTAAGAAGGGGCGGAACGAGCCCGCGAGCGAGCGCTCGGGCCTACCCGCGCGGGGGGGCGGTCTCGAGGTACTTCGTGACCAAGCGGACCCCGAACGCCGTGGCCCCCACGTTCTGGTACGCCGGTTGCCACTTCCGGGTCTTCCCGGTCGTGTAGGCCGGGCCGGCGATGTCGAGGTGGGCCCACGGGGTCGTCCCCACGAACGTCTCGAGGAACGCGGCGGCGGTGAGCATCCCGGCGACCGGGATCTCAGCGGAGTTGCGGACGTCCCCCACCTCGCCCTTCACGATCTCGCGATGGTAGTCGGTGAGGGGCATGTGCCAGAGCGGCTCCCCACTGGCGGCCGAGGCCACGAGGAGCCCTTGCGCGAGCTTCTCGTCGTTCGACATGAGACCGGCGGTGTCGTCGCCGAGGGCGACCACCTGCGCGCCGGTGAGCGTGGCAAGGTCGATCACCTCGTCCGGGTGGTACTGCTTCACGACATATCCCAGCCCGTCCGAGAGGACCACGCGGCCCTCCGCGTCGGTGTTGATCACCTCGATCGTCTTGCCGTTGTACGAGCGCACCACGTCGCCCGGTCGGTACGAGGTCCCGCTCGGGACGTTCTCCGCGCAGCACATGACCCCGATCACCCGAGGGGGTACCTTGAGGGTCGCGGCGGCGCGCAGGATGCCGAGGACGGCCACCGCCCCCGACTTGTCGAACTTCATCTCCTGCATGCCGAGCGCGGGCTTGATCGAGATGCCGCCCGAGTCGAAGGTGATCCCCTTGCCGACCACCGCGATCGTCCGGCCGCGTCGGGCCCCGCCGGGGTACTCGAGGACCACCATGCGCGGCGGGTGGGCCACCGACCCACTGCCGACGGCGAGGATGCCGCCGCAGCCCATCTCGGCGAGCTTCTTCTCGTCGAAGACGGTCACCTTGAGCCCAACCTCCTTCCCGAGGCGGACGGCCTCATCGGCGAGCCGCTGCGGCGAGGCGGTGTCGGCCGGAAGGTTCGCGATGTCGCGGGTCCACACCACGACGTCGTCGACCGTCGCCTGGTCCGAGACGGCCTTCTTGAGGGCGGCCTCGTCGCGGCCGAACTCCTCTCCGAGGTGGATCGAGGCTTCCTCGACGCCTCCTTCGCTCGTCGACTGGTACTTCACGAACTCGTAGCTTCCCAGGATGATGCCGTCCGTGAGCGCGGCCGCGGCCGCCTCGGGCCGGACGGTCTCGGCGACGAACGAGCTCATGCGGAAGGCGACGGTGCGAGCTCCCTTTCCCTTGAAACCGCGGACGACCTCGGCCGCCGCCCGTCGAACGGTATCGGCCGTGAACTTCCCTCGCGGCCCGAGGCCGATAATCGCGATCCGGCCCTTCCCGTCCGGTCGGTGGAAGACGGTGAGCTCCTTCCGCTTTCCCTTGACCTCCTTGCGGACCCAGGCTGCCTTGATCACGCCGTGGAGGAGCTCGTCCTCCTTCTGGAGCGATCGGGGGAACGTATCGTCCTTCTCGGGACGTTCAAAGACGCCGCTCGCCGTCACATCCGCCGCGGCCGCGAGGCCGTCACGGCGGTCGACCTGGACCTTCATGGCCCAGCCGACCTAGAACGAAGGTCGGATCTTCTGTCGGTCGATGCGAATTCCGGCGGGAGTGATCGCGAGCAGGTTCTTGGCAATCCCAGCGACATCGCCCCCCGTATCCTTCGCGATGTTCTTGAGGTCGATGCTCATCCGCTTCACAGCGGTCTGGTCGTTCGAGATGCTCGTGTAGTCGAGAAGGACGATGTCGCCCTGGTAGGCGAGCTTCGAAATCTGGTGAAGGTCCTCGAACCGAATGATCTCCGCGAGGCGGACCGTTCCCTTTTGGCCGGCGAGCGCGCCGGCCTCGTCTTCAAAGCTCATGGCGCCGAGGTCAAGGAACGTCCCTTCTTCGAGAGTATCTGCACCGTGGTGTCGCCGGAGAATGCCACTTTTGCTCATGGAGGAATGCCCCCGCTGTCGGGAGCCTCGACGGAGAGGTTGCTTCTTAAGGCTATTGTTCCAGAGCGCGCTCGCTATCCTCCGCGGCCGCTTTGTCCCGGCCCGCTCCGGGGGGGCGCGGGAACCTGAGGCAGAACGTGACGCGGTAGACATCGACACCGTCCTTGCGACCGACCAGGCTCGACGACTCCTTGATGGACGCTCCGAACCGGACCTTCGCGAGACGGGCCACAGACCGTGCGGCCAGCGTGTCGGTGAAGAAGCAGTTCCATCCCTCCGGGAGCTCCTCGCGCCACGAGACGGCCTTCCGCCAATCCGGTCGCATCTCCCGTACGAGCCGCGTCCATTCCTGGTCCAGCCGGGCCCGCAGGGCCACCGCCTTCTCGCTCGGCCCCTCGGCCGGCCCGCGCAGCTGCAGGACCGCGGTGTAGTACCGTCCGCTCCGTCGGCTGCACTCTGGGCAGGTCGCGTGTACGGTGCGCACCGAGAGCGGGACCTCGACGTCCCGTTCGACCCCGCGGAACCGCACCCGCGCGCGCCCGACGAACTCTCGAACGGTCGGCGTGACGCTCGTCTCTTCCCACGTGATGCGGCGGACCCCGACCTCGTCGGGGACCTCGAGGAACGGCGATAGGTCGTCCCCCGTGAGGACCGGGCTCGACCCGGCACCCTCCCAGTGCGCTCCGCGCTTTCGGGCACCGCAGTGAGGGCAGATCGTCACCTCCGCCCGCTTCGGGGCCGAGAGGAGGCGGGTCCGGTCCGCGGCGCACTCCGCGCAGACCCCATCGACGAGCGGCCGGCCCGTCGTGCCGCAGACGACGCAGAACTCGCCTTCGCTCATCGGGCCATCCCCAGAGGGAGAGGGCGCATGACCGCTTCTCCACGTAAGGTTCGCGGGGGAGGAGCCGACCCCCCTCACCCGTTCATCGAGATGATCTCGGCGTGGGGGACCCCGCCGAGCGAGCCGATCCCCTCGGCGGAGACGAACCCGCCCTCCGCGGCGAGCTTGAGGACGCGTTCCCCAAGGAGGTTCGCGATCGTGGCCCGCTCGAGGGCGAACAGGAGCTCTTCCCGCGAGACGCGGCGTTCCCCGTAGAACTGCACGGAGACCTTGACCGTGCGACCGTGCTCCCCGACGGGGAGGTCCCGGCCCAAGAGGTCGGCGTCGCACGCCGCGACCACGACCTCGGCGCGGACCCGATGGACCCGCATCACCACGCCGTCGTCCTCCATTCCGCCCCCCCGAGTCCCGGACGATCTCCCTAGAGAAAAGGGGGGATAAAGACCGGCCCAGGAACGTTCGTTAGAAGCGTACGAGCTGGAACTGGTTCGGGCGCGGCTCGATGATCTCGCCCTGGTTGCGCATCGTCTGGAGGATCGAGTCCGCGTGGGCGATCGAGATCCGAGCCCGTTCCGCGGCCTCGTGGTACTGCTCGATCGTGAAGGTCCCGCCGGGCTGCTCCTGGAGCTCGCGCATGATCCGCATCGCGAGGTCCATACGCTCGCGCTGGCTGTGGCTCACGCCCGTCTGGGTGAGGTCGATGTCGAGCTTCCCATCCTCCGTCATCGACACCCGCTTGAGGAAGCTCTCCATGACATGGATCGCCCGCTCCGCGTCCTCGAGCTCGACGATGGACGAGAGGCGGGCCCGGGCCGCCGCTTCGCTGAGCCGCACCAACGCTTCGAGCTGGCGGGCCGTGATCGGAACCGGCGAGTTCGGCTCCTCCCCCTGCCGGCGCACCCGGACATAGTAGTTCTCGATCGCATCGAGCGCCTCCTGGCCGAGCGAAGGACGGATGTTCCGACGGGCGTAGGCGATGTACTTCTTGAGGAGGTCCGGGGGGAACGGGGAGCCGCCCGGCCCTCCGAACTCCCCGTACGGACCCGGGTGCTCGACATCCCGGTGGGACGAGAGGATCTTGTTCGCCAGGATCCGGTCCCTTGCCTGGTCGGGGATGTCGCGGATCGAGTAGATCACATCGAACCGGGAGAGGAGGGTCGGTGGGAGGTCGATCTGCTCCGAAATCGACCGGTCGTTGGTGAAGCGACCCCACTTCGGGTTCGCCGCCGCGAGCACGGGGCATCGGGCGTTGAGGGTCGACGTGATGCCCGCTTTCGCGATGGAGACGGTTCCCGATTCGAGCGTCTCGTGCATGGCCGACCGGTCCTCCGAGCTCATCTTGTCGAGCTCGTCGACGATCGCCATCCCACCGTCCGCGAGGACGAGCATCCCCGCCTCGAGCACCCAGCGCCCACCGGCGAAATCGTCCTTCACCGCCGCGGCGGTGAGCCCCGCGGCCGTCGCCCCCTTCCCGGAGGTGTAGATGCCGCGCGGAGCGACCTCCGCGATGTACCGGAGCAGCTGGCTCTTCGCGGTCCCGGGGTCGCCGACCAGGAGGCAGTGGATGTCGCCGCGGACGCGGACGTTGTCGGCATGATGCTTTTCCACGCCGCCGAAGAGCTGGAGCGCGATCGCCTCCTTCTCCTCCTCCATTCCCTTGATCGTGGGAGCGAGGGAGAGGACGATCTTGTCGACGACCGTGGGGTCGCCGCGGAACTGCTCGATCAGACGAATGTCGTTCGGGGTGAGAGCGATCTCCTCATACTCTCGGGTCTTCGACTCGAAGGAGTTGCCGACCATCATCAGGTCGAAGGTCGTGTTGCGGACGACCCCACCGCGCCCGGCCGTCGCTCTCTGGAAGCTCTTGAGCACCCCGTTGAGGACGATCCGGTTGCCGGGAAGGACCTTCCCCGCGAGGTCCTCCGTGAGCAGTACCGAGAGTCCTTGGGGATGGGCACCGTGCCGGAGCGTCTCGGGATGCTCCTGGATCTCGATCCGCTGTGCGTCCACGTAGCTCGACTCCTCGGCGACGAGCCGGAACCTCGTCCGGCCTTGGGTCTTCCCGCATCCTCCCTGGGACTCGGGGCATTCGAGCGGTTCTCGGAAGACGAAGGACGTCTCGTCCTGTTCCTCGTGGAACTTCGTCCGGCAGGAGACGCACTCGAACACGGCGTCCCGGATCTGGGGACGGACCTCGGTGACCCGGCGGACGATCCCGTCCAGGGCGAGGAACCGGTTCAGGTCGGACTCCCGGATCGCGCGGACCGCGCGGTGGGCAGTCGGGGGAAGGCCGGTGATCCTCAAGCGGAGCTGGTCGGCCTCCGGCCCGGCGACCGGTATGAGGTCCTTGAGGGCTCGGACCGCGGCGTCGAGGGTGACCTCCGGTCGCTCCAAGAGAAGGTCGGCGAGCGGGGTGTCGGTGCTGTCGACCACCGAGAAAGGGACCTCGAGCGACCGCTCCTCCGGGAACCGGTCGTGGAGCTGCAGGACCCGGGGGCGGAGCCCGGCCTCCTCGAGGACCGAGACCCACCGGCTCTGGAGCTCGGGCGGCGCGGGGAGGGTCCTCTTAACAGCGACCATCGGTCGGATGAACCTCCGTTACGGGTCGAGGCGGTAACGGTCGCGGGGGAACAGGATGGCCTCCCGTATATTGGAGAGCCCTGCCAGGACCTGCACGATCCGGTCGACGCCGAGCCCCCAACCGCCGTGCGGGGGCATGCCGAACCGGAACGCCTCGAGGTATCCCGCGAACTTCTCGGGGTCGAGCCCGGCGGTCTCGATATTCGCTCGCAACCGGTCGATCCGATGCTCGCGGGCCCCTCCGCTCGCGATCTCGAGCCCCTTGAAGTCGAGGTCGAAGTAGTAAGTGAGCCGGGGGTTCGCGTCCTGCCGCTGCGCGTAGAACGTCCCGGCCTTGATCGCAGTCGGGAAGTCGGTGATGAAGTAGAGCGGCGCGCCGAACTTCTTCTCGACGTGCTCCCCGATCGCCTTCTCGTCCTCGGTCCCGAGGTCGTCCTCGGCCCCCGGCCGCCCGAGCCACTCCATGCACTCTGCGAACGTCACGCGCGGGAACGGGGTCTTCGGTTCGGGGATCCGCTCGGAGAGAGGGTTCCCCCGAGCGGCGAGCTCCTTCTTCGTCCAGCGGAAGGAATCGGTCACGACCCCTTCGAGGATCGCCCGGACGTCCTCGACCGAATCGATGAACCCGACCTCGGCGTCGAGGCTCGAGAACTCGGTCACGTGCCGGACGGTGTCCGAGGGCTCCGCGCGGAACGCAGGGGCGATCTCGAACACCCGCTCGAACCCCGCGCCGATGAGCATCTGCTTGTAGAGCTGCGGGCTCTGCGCGAGATAGGCGCGTCCGTCGAAGTAGTCGACCGCGAAGAGCGTGGCACCGCCCTCCGCCCCTTGCCGGAGGAGCTTCGGTGTCGCGATCTCGAGGAATTCGCGGCGCAGGAACGCGTCGCGGAGGCCGGCGAGCAGCACGGTGCGCATCTCAAAGATGGCGCGCACGGCCGGCTTGCGTAGGTCCAGGACCCGGTGGTCGAGCCGCGTGTTGAGCTCGGCCCCGACCCGGTCGACGACGCCGAGCGGAAGGGGGACTTCGGCGCGCGCGATGACTTCGAGGGAGCTCGGCAAGAGCTCGACCCCGCGGTTCGCGCGTTCGGAGAGGTGGACCGTCCCTTCCACCGAGACCACCGACTCGCGGGGGAGCTCCGAGAGGAGGGAGAAGAGCGCGGGGTCGGTCGTCCCCTTCTTGAGCGTGACCTGGGTCGTCCCCGAACCGTCGCGGACGAGCGCGAAGGCCACGCCGCCCAGGGCCCGGTAGTCCTCGAGGTGACCCGCCACCCGGACGACCGCGCCGTCCAGACCCTTGAGCTCACGCGAGAGCCGGCGTGGGGGCGACAGGGGACGCGACCTCCTTGCGGGCCATCGCCGCACGGATGAGCCCCATGTAGAGCGGGTGAGGGGCTTCCGGGCGGGAGAGGAACTCGGGGTGGTACTGGACCCCGACGAAGAACGGATGCTTCGGCATCTCGAGGGCCTCGACCCGGCCGTCGACGCTCGTACCGGTGACAATGAGGCCGTGCGACGCGAACGACTCGAGGTACTTCGGGTTGATCTCGTAGCGGTGCCGGTGGCGCTCCCAGACCTCCGTCTTTCCGTAGAGCTCCGAGACCTTCGAGCTGGGGGTGAGCATGATCCGCTGGGCACCGAGGCGCATCGTCCCGCCGAGCTCGTGGAGTCCCTTCTGCTCCTCGAGGACGCAGACCACAGGTTCGGGAGTGGCCGCGTCGATCTCGGTCGTGTTCGCTTTCGCGAGCCCGAGAACGTTGCGCGCCACCTCGATCGCCGCGAGCTGGAAGCCGTAGCAGATCCCGAGGTACGGGATCCCCATCGCCCGGGCCACCTCGATCGACCGGATCTTCCCTTCCGTTCCGCGCGAACCGAACCCTCCGGGCACGATGATCGCGTCCGAGCGTTGGAGCCGAGAGAGCAGGGACGGGTTCTTCGGGATGTCCTCGGAATCGTACCACTGGAGCCGGATCTCGACCCCGAGCGACCCCTGGCAGTGGTGGAACGCCTCGGAGTGGGAAAGGTACGCGTCGCGGAGCTCGGTGTACTTGCCGACCACCGCCACCTCGACCGCGCCATCCCCCCGTCGGTACGTCGCGAGGAACTCCTTCCACGAGGTGTAGTCCGGGGGGCGCTCGGGGAGGTTCAGAAGGCGCGTGAGGATCGTCCCCACGCCCTGGGCCTCGAGGACGAGCGGGACCTCGTAGATCACCGGCTGGTCGGGCACCGAGATCACGGCCTCGGGGGCGACGTCGCAGAAGAGCGAGATCTTCGCCTTGATGTCCGGGGTGAGCGGCATGGGGCCGCGCGCGATGATGATGTTCGGTCGGATCCCGATCGCCCGGAGCTCCCGGACCGAGTGCTGGGTCGGCTTGGTCTTCGGCTCTCCGACGGGGCCGACCACGGGGACGAGCGTGGTGTGGACGAACGCCATGTGGCCTTCGCCGAGCTCGTAGGAAAGCTCGCGCAGCGCCTCCAAGAACGGCATCGACTCGATGTCACCGACCGTCCCCCCGACCTCGACGAGGACGACCTCCGCACCAGCGGCCTGGGCGACCTCCCGGATCGTCCGCTTGATCTCGCCGGTCACGTGGGGGATGATCTGGACGGTATTGCCGAGGTAGTCCCCGCGGCGCTCCTTCTCGATCACCGAGCGGTAGATCTTCCCGGTGGTCAGGTTGTGGGTCCCGGCCATGTTCTGGCCGAGGAACCGCTCGTAGTTGCCGAGGTCCAAATCGACCTCGGTTCCGTCGTCCAGCACGAAGACCTCCCCGTGCTGGTACGGGTTCATCGTGCCGGCATCGACATTGAGGTACGGGTCGATCTTGACGATCGTGACCGAGATCCCCCGTGCCTTCAGAAGGCGGCCCAGCGACGACGTCGTGATCCCCTTTCCGAGACCGGAAATCACACCGCCGCTCACCACGATGACCTTCACGAAAACCTCCGACCCGCCCGTGTAGTGGGCTCCTCGCATAAAGTCTGTGGCAGGGCTCGACCGCGAGTGGGCGCCCACCACGCCCCAAAGGGGCCCTTCCCCCTACAGCGGGACGCGCCGCCCCGATGAGTCCCGATGGGACGAACCGAACTCCTCGAGGGGAAGGAGGCGTTGGGCGGGGAAGACGGGACCGTCGACGCACACGTGGAACGGGCCGAGGGCGCAGGCGTCGCACATGCCGAGGGCGCACTTCATGTGCCGTTCCGTCGAGCAGAAGACGGGGATCTTGCGGGCCGACGCCGCCAGGGCCACCTTCTTCATCATCACCTCGGGCCCGCACGTCCAGACGGTGTCGAACGGTTCGGACGCGAGGAGACGCTCGGCGACCGCGGTGACGAACCCTTTCGTCCCCTCGGACCCGTCGTCGGTGGCGACCTCGACATTCGCTCCCATCGCGCGGAACCGCTCCTTGAAGAGGAGCTCCGGAGCCCGCGTCGCCCCCAGAGCCACGGTCACGGAGCCCCCGGCGGCGCAGACCCGCTCGGCCGCCGGTGCGAGGGCGGCGGAGCCCGAGCCGCCGCTCACGATCAGGACCTTCCGGGGGGAGAGGTCGAACCGGTCCCCGTAGGGGCCTCGGACACCGACGCGGTCCCCCACCCGGGTCGCTTGCGCCCGGCGGCTGGTCCCCCCGATCGCCTTCACCGTGATTCCCTTCGACGGCCCATCGGTGTAGGAGAGGGACATCGGGAGCTCATCGTCGCCCGGGAACCAGACCATGACGAACTGGCCCGGGTCCGCCGCGGCGGGGTACGGGAACCGTAGGGTGACCGTCGAAGGGGTCTCGACGACCCTCTCCGTCACCGCCACGACCGAGCGCACGGTCCCCTCCTAGCGGGACGGCGATATAGCCCCTCGGTCGCGAGGGCGAACGACCGCACTACCCCGGGGGAACGGAGGAGGTCCGATGCGCGACCCCCACCGCGTCCTCGACCCGCGCGAACCCGAGCTCGTCCAGGAGGGTCGAAAGGTCGTGGGCCAGTCGCCCGAAGACACCGATCCCGTCGAACGTCACCTGGGTGCCGACCTCGACCGCTCGCGCCCCGGCCATCACGTACTCGAGAGCGTCCTCCGCATTCGCGATGCCTCCCACCCCAAGGACCGGGATCTTCACCTTCTCGAAGATCTGCCAGACGCACGCGAGTCCGACCGGCTTGATCGCCCGGCCGCTCAGCCCGCCCAGCCCGTGCGACAGCACCGGACGACGAAGACGGACGTCGATTGCGAGCGCCCGCAGGGTGTTGATGGCGCTCACCGCCGAGGCGCCGCCGCGCTCCGCCGCGAGCGCAAGGCTCGCCGGGTCGCTCGTGTTGGGAGTGATCTTGGCGATGACAGGGAGGTTCACGGCCCGGGTCACCGCCCGCACGACCTTCTCGACGTCCGCGGGTGTCCCTCCGACCTCGGCGCCGAACCCTTCGGCGTGGGGGCAGCTCAGATTGAGCTCGAGCGCGGAGACGCCGGTCGCCGCCATCCGCGCGGCGAGACGGGCGAACTCTTCCGGATCCCCCGCGAAGACGGAGCCGATGACGGTGGCCCCGGCGCGACGCGCGACCTCGACCTCACGGGGGTACTCGTCGATCCCCGGGTTCGGAAGCCCCATCGCATTCAACAGGCCCCAGTGCTCGTAGGCCTCGATCGTCGGGTTCGGGTACCCCGGGCGCGGCGCGGACCCGATCGACTTCGTGATGACTCCGCCGGCGCCCGCGTTCCACGCCTGGGCGAGCGACTCCCCGCTTTCTCCCCAGACGCCGCTCGCGAGCAAAAACGGGGTGCGCAAGCTCACGCCGGCGCACCGGACGGCGAGGTCGGCCACGAACGGCGGAACGGGTGGTGCCCTTAAATCGCCTCGCCCGGATGCTCGGTAGCCTATGCACCTCGAACGTCTCACGGACGCCGCGCGGGAGGCCCTCGAGAAGGCGTTCCAACGGGCGGCGGAGCTCCGACATCCCGCGGTCGAGCCCGAGCACCTGCTTTCGGCGCTTCTCGAATCCCCCGAGAGCCCGGCGACGGCGATCCTCGCCGGCCTCCACGTCCCGATCGACCCGATCCGTTCCCGTCTCCTCGAACGGTTGAAGGGCCTCCCCACGGCGGACCGGGTCGCGCCGTCCGACCAGTACCTTTCCCGCGACCTCTCGAAGGTGGTCGACGCGGCCGAAGCCGAGGCCGAGAAGAGGAAGGACCGGTACACGACCGCGGACGAGCTCCTCCTGGGTCTGCTCTCGGTTCCCTCCCCAGCCCGCGAGCTGCTCGAGGAGTTCGGGGTGCGCCGCGCCGCCATCGAGACGGCCCTCCAGGACCTCCGCGGCTCGGACCACCCGGTCGAGAGCCGAACGGAGGAGGCGCAGTACCGGGCGCTCGAGAAGTACGGGAAGGACCTGACCGCGCTCGCGCGGGAGCGGAAGCTCGACCCCGTGATCGGACGGGACGACGAGATCCGCCGGGTGCTCCAGATCCTCTCGCGACGGACGAAGAACAACCCCGTCCTGGTGGGGGACCCCGGGGTCGGGAAGACGGCGGTCGTCGAGGGACTGGCCCAGCGCATCGTGACGAAGGACGTGCCCGAGTCGCTGCGGGACCGTCGGATCGTCACGCTCGACCTTGGGAGCCTCCTCGCCGGGGCGAAGTTCCGGGGCGAGTTCGAGGAGCGGATCAAGGCCGTCCTCAAGGAGGTCGAGCGGTCCGAAGGGAAGGTGATCCTGTTCATCGACGAGCTCCACACGCTCGTCCACGCCGGTGCGACCGAGGGAGGGGCGCTCGACGCCTCGAACCTTCTGAAGCCGGCGCTCGCCCGGGGGACCCTCCACTGCATCGGGGCCACGACGACCCAGGAGTACCGTCGCTACATCGAGAAGGACGCGGCGCTCGAGCGGCGGTTCCAGCCGGTGCCGGTCCTCGAGCCGAGCGTGGAGGACACGGTGTCGATCCTGCGAGGGCTCCGGGAGCGGTACGAGCTCCACCACGGGGTGCGGATCCACGATTCCGCGCTCGTGGCCGCCGCCACCCTTTCGGCCCGGTACATCTCCGACCGGCACCTCCCGGACAAAGCGATCGATGCGGTCGACGAGGCCGCCTCGATGGTCCGATTGACCCTCGATTCCCGACCGAGTGAACTCGACCAGCTCTCCCGTCGGATCCGTCAGCTCGAGATCGAGCGGACGGCGCTCGCTCGGGAGAAGGACACCTCGAGCCGCGAGCGCCTGAAAGCCCTCGACAAGGAGCTCGCAGACCTCAAGGAGAAGGAGAAGGGCCTTCTCGCTCGCTGGCAGCGAGAGAAGGAGCACGTGGAGCGCCTCCGCGCCCTTCGGGCGAAGCTCGACGATGCGAAGGCGCAGGAGGAGCAGGCCGAGCGGTCCGGCGACCTCGAGGCCGCGGCCCGGCTCCGCTACGGGACCGTCCCGGAGATCCAGAAGCAGGTCGATACGCTCACGAAGGAGGCAGAGGGTCCCGGGGCCGGGGGCATGCTCCGGGAAGAGGTGACCGAGGACGACGTCGCCCTCGTGATCTCGAAGTGGAGCGGCGTGCCCGTGACGCGCCTGCTCCAAGGCGAGATGAAACGCCTTCTGACGATGGAGGAGACCCTCCGCCAGCGCGTGGTCGGCCAGGAAGAGGCCGTCGCCGCCGTCGCGAAGGCGGTCCGCCGGTCGCGTTCGGGCCTGGGGGACCCGAACCGGCCGATGGGCGCGTTCCTGTTCATCGGCCCGACGGGCGTGGGGAAGACCGAGCTCGCGAAGGCGCTCGCCGAGTTCCTCTTCCACAGCGAGAAGGCGCTCGTGCGCGTCGACATGAGCGAGTACATGGAGAAGCACACGGTGGCGCGTCTCATCGGCGCACCTCCGGGGTACGTCGGGTACGAGGAGGGGGGACAGCTCACCGAGGCGGTCCGCACCCGTCCCTATACGGTGATCCTCTTTGACGAGGTCGAGAAGGCCCATGCCGACGTCGTGAACGTCCTCCTCCAGCTCTTGGACGATGGGCGGCTCACGGACGGACAGGGCCGGACCGTCGACTTCCGCAACACGCTCGTGATCCTCACGAGCAACCTCGGCTCCGACCTGATCGCGAACGCCCGCACGGACGAGGAGCGGAGGAAGCTCCTCGAGCCGGCGCTCCGCGTGCAGTTCCGACCGGAGTTCTTGAACCGCCTCGACGAGGTGGTGATCTTCCACGCCCTCACCGAGCCCGAGATCGAGAAGATCGTCGACCTCCAGCTCGCCCAGGTCACCCACCGGCTGGAGGAGAGGCGCATTCGCCTCGCCGCCACGCCCGCTGCCCGGACCTTCCTCGCAAAGAGCGGGTTCGACCCGGCGTTCGGCGCACGACCGCTCAAGCGGACGATCCAGCGGATGGTCGTCGACCCGCTCACGGTGCGACTGCTCGCCGGCGAGATCCGGGACGGGAGCGAGGTCACGGTGGACGCGAAGAACGATGAGGTCGTCCTTTCGGTCTCGGCCCCGAAGGGCGGGGGGCGGTCCTCGTGACGACCGGCGTCACCATCGCCATCGTCGGGGCGCCGAACGTCGCGAAGGAGCTCGGCAAGAAGGGGACGGAGTCGGACCTCGCGCTCTACAACTCCGTCACCGAAGGCCACGCGACGACCCTCGTGGAACCGACCCAGTTCCCCGAAAAGTTCTCCCCCCTTCTGAACGCGCTCGCGATGGCCGATGAGTGCTTGCTCGTCGTCTCCGAGCTCACCCGACCCGTCGCCGAAACGATCGCGACGGTCGAGCTCGCCACGGTCCCCACGACCGTCGTTCTCGGACCGGCGGTAGGGGAGGCGGAGCTCGCCCGGGCCTTCCGGGGCGGACGGCTCGAGGGAGCCCCTCGGGTCCCGCTCGATTTTCCGAAGCTCCGCGAGCTCATCGAGGGATGGAAAGCCCCCCGGATTGACGGGCCGGTGCTGGTCCCGATCGACCATGCGTTCCCCGTGAAGGGCGTCGGAGCGGTCGCCCTCGGGGTCGTCCGGCGGGGCACGCTCCACTCCCACGACCGGCTCCGGCTCTGGCCGACCGACAAGATCCTCGACATCCGCTCGATCCAGGTCCACGACATCGACCGACACGAGGCCGAGTGCGGCGAGCGCGTCGGGGTGGCCCTCAAAGGAGTGGACGCGGACGAGCTCGGGCGCGGTCAGCTCTTGGCCCCGGAGGGTTCGCTCTCCGTCGGCACCGAGATTTCGGGCCACCCGTTCGAGAAATGCCGCTACTATCGGGGCGATGCCGGCCCCGGGGCCGACGTCCACCTCTCCCACGGCCTCCAGGTCGTCCCCGCGGAGGTGGGGGAGATCTCCCCGAGCGCCGTCCGCGTGACCGCCGACCGGCCCGTCGCCCGGATCGCGGGCGCCCCCGCGTACCTCGTGGACCTTTCGGTCCCGGCCGGGCCCCGCCTCATCGGACGGTTCCCGGTCGAGAGGTGAAGGGACCTTCGCTCACGCGAACATCGTGACCGACTCTTTGCGGAGCTCTTCCTCGCCCACGACCTTCTCGATCGCGCGGTCGAAGTCCGCCATGGTCACGCTGTCCCGCTCTTCTCGGATCGCCCACATCCCGGCTTCGGTGCAGATGGCGTGGATGTCGGCGCCGGTGGCGCCCTCGCAGCGGTTCGCGAGCGCCTCGAAGTCAATCGGCTCGTGAAGGGCCATCCCCCGGGTGTGGATCTTGAAGATCTCGGCGCGCCCGCCGTAGCTCGGGACGGGGATCTCGATGATCCGGTCGAACCGCCCGGGGCGCAGGAGCGCGTCGTCGAGGATGTCGGGGCGGTTCGTCGCCGCGATGATCTTGACGTTCGCAAGCGGCTCGAACCCGTCCATCTCGGCGAGCAGCTGCATGAGCGTCCGCTGGACCTCGCGGTCCCCGCTCGTGGCGACCTCGAGCCGCTTCGCGCCGATCGAGTCGACCTCGTCGATGAAGATGATCGTGGGCGCCTTCTCCCGCGCGAGCTGGAAGAGCTCGCGCACGAGCCGAGCGCCCTCCCCGATGTACTTCTGGACGAGCTCGCTCCCCACGAGTCGGACGAACGTCGCGTTGGTGTGGTGCGCGACCGCCTTCGCGATCATCGTCTTGCCGGTGCCAGGCGAGCCGATGAGCAGCACTCCCTTCGGCGGCTCAACGCCGACCTTCTTGTAGAGCTCGGAGCGCAGGAGCGGGAACTCGACCGCTTCGCGGATCTCCCGGATCTGATCCGCGAGCCCGCCGATGTCCTCGTAGCTCACCGGAGGCTTCTCCACGATCTCGCTCGCGGTGACGAGCGGGTCGAGCGATGCGGGCAGGATCCCCATCACGGCGAGCGTCTGCTTGTTGAGCGCGACCCGGCTTCCCACGGTGATCTTCTCGTGCTCCACCGTCTCGGCGGAGTTCACCACGAAGTCCGGCCCGGTCGACGACTTCACGATCACGCGGCCGTCGGTGAGCACGTCGCGCACGTTGCCGACGATGAGCGGCGGGTACCGGAGCCGGTCGAGCTCGGTCTTGAGCCGCTTCACCTCGCGCTGGAGGCGCAGGATCTCCGCCTCCATGTAGTGACGCTCGCTCTCGACGCGCTTGATCGCCTCCGCGAGCTGCGTGTTCCGTAGCTCGAGGAAGCTCAGCCGGTCGAGGGTGTCGTGCGGGGCCGTGGGCGGTTCCGATTCGCTCATGAGGTCGGCATGTGACCGCGGTCGGCGGTTCCGTCATTACTAGAAGCGGCTCGGCTTATAACTGCGCGTGATTCCGACCACGGAACCGGGTCGATGACGCTATCCCCGCCTCGTTCGGTCCGCGCGTTCGCCCCCGGTCACATCACGGGGATCTTCCGTCCCGAAACCACGGCCCGGGACCCCCGCGGGCACGGGTCGGTCGGCGCGGGGATCGTCCTCGAGCTCGGCGCGTGGGCCGAAGCGAGCTTCTCTCCGGGAGCGCGGTCGCGGGTGCGGCTCATCGGGGACGGTCGGGGTCCCTGGCCAATCTCCGAAGACGTGGCCTGCCGAGTGGCCCCCGCGGAAACCGGAACGCTGACCGTTCGCATCGCTCATGAGCTCCCGATCGGGCAGGGTTTCGGGATGAGCGCCGCGGGGGCGCTCGCGACCGCTCTCGCGGTCGGCGCCCTCTCCGCTCGTCCGCGGGAGCTCGCCGTGCGGGTCGCCCACCTCGCGGACCTCTTCGGCGGAGGCGGTCTCGGCGGCGTGGCGGCGATCCTCGGGGGAGGCATCGAGGTGCGGACTCGAGCGGGGATCCCTCCGTTCGGGAAGGTCGTTCATCGTCCGTTCCCCTTCCCGCTCCTCATCGGGGTCGTGGGTCGTCCGATCCCGTCCCCCTCCGTCCTTCACGACCCGAGCGCCCTCCGACGGATCGCGCGCGCGGCCGAGGGTTGGGAGGAGCTCGCGACGGACGCAGACCCCGACCGGTTCTTCCGACTCAGCGAACGGTTCACCGACCGTGCGGGTCTCGCCTCTCCCGCGGTCCGCCGGACGATCGTCGCGCTGCGTCGTCGGGGAGCGGCGGCGGGCCAGGCGATGTTCGGCGAGAGCTTCTTCGCGCGACCCCGCTCGGACGCGGCGCGTGCGGCCTGTCTCGAGTGGCTCCGCCGAGAAGAGATTCGCGCCGTCGAGATCCGGGCGGCGCGTCGGGGAGCCCATCTTGTCCCCGCCCGGCCCGAGTGAGCCGCCGGTCGCGCCAGCGCTACGGAGGAAGCGCTGCGCAAGCCTTTTAGTGGGACGCCAGTCTCGGCGGCGCCCATGACGCGAAAGCCCGCCCGCATGTACCGGAAGGTGGAGGGGCAGGTCTACACCCGCCAGGAGTACATGGGTGGGATCCCGGCGTGCCGCATCACGCAGTTCGACACGGGGAACCTCCGCGCCCAGTTCCCGGTCAGTCTCACGCTCGGGACCGAAGAGGCGGCCCAGGTCCGGGACATCGCCCTCGAGGCGGCGCGCGTGAGCGCCGTACGAGTGCTCGAGAAGGCCGCCCCGAACGAGTTCCACTTGAAGGTCCGCTGCTTCCCTCACCAGATCCTGCGCGAGCACAAGATGGCGATGGGGGCCGGCGCGGACCGTATCTCGGACGGGATGCGTGCGGCGTTCGGAAAACCGGTCGGCCACGCGGTGCGCGCCTCCATCGGCACCGAGCTCCTCACGGTCTACACGACCGAGGCTCACGTCGACGCCGCCAAGGAAGCGCTTCGGAAGGCGTCGCACAAACTGCCGATGCCGACCCGCCTGACGATCAGTCAGCGGGCTTCGTAGGCCGGGTCGGGCGCACGACGAGCACCGGGCACGGTGCGTGGGTGACGAGCGCGGAGGAGATGCTCCCGATCAGGAGCCGTTTCGTGGCGGAGAGCCCGCGCGAGCCGACCACGACGAGGTCGGTCGCATGGGTCTCGAGATAGGAAAGGACCTCGTCCACAACGACCCCTTCCCGGCACACCCCGGTGACGGCGGTGAGCCCCGCCTCCTGCGCCTGCCGCACGGCGACATCGACAAGGTCTCGGTACCGCTTCACCTCGCCTTCGGAGACCGCGGTCGGCACGAACGGGTCCGTCGAGGGAAGGTACACCGGGACGAGCGGGGCGATCGTGAGGATCGTGAGCTCGCTCCCATACCGGACCGCGAGGTCGATCGCCGTCGCGAGAGCTTCCGCGGCGTTCGGGGAGCCGTCGGTCGCGACCAGGATGCGGGAAAACCGGGACCCGGGCATGTCGCTTCCGCACGGACCGCAGGCTACTTGGAACTTCCGCGACGGGGGGCTGGAATCCTGGGGACCCGTGACCCGAACCGGGACGCACGGAGAGTCTCCTCGTCCGTGGGAGCGGCTTCCCCAAACACTACAAAGAGGGAGAGCCTGCGGGATTCCGGCGTCCCATGCCTCGCCGAAGGGGCCGATTCGTCGCCACCGCGGCCTGCGTCGCGGGCATCGCCGTCCTCGTCTGCTCCGTTCTCGCCGGTGGTCCTGGGCCGGTTCCTTCGGTCCACCTGTCCGTGGCGGTGGCCGGGCAGGGTGCGGGGGTCCCGTGGCTCGGGGTCGGAACGGTTCGAACGATTTCGCTGCCGGCGCCGCCCTTCGCGGACTTGTTCTGGCCCGGGAATCCCCCGACGTTCGACCCTGCGAACGGGAATCTCTATCTCGAAACGTGGAACGCCGGAACCGTCGGCCTTACGGTGGTCTCGAGTTCCACGGACGAGGTGGTCGCGAACTTTCCGCTGGGGGGCACGGTCCAGCCTCTCACCCTGGACCCTTCCAACGGGAACATCTACGTGCCGTGCCCCCCGAACCTGACCGTGGTCTCTGGGCAGACGAACACGGTGATCGCAGAACTCCCCCTGGGGGACGAAGTAGGGACCCCGGCCTATGATAGCGCCAACGGGAACCTCTACGTGCCGGCTTCCCCCAACCTGGTCGAGCTGTCGAGTTCGAACAATACAGTGGTCGCCACCCTTCCGGTGGGACCCTCGCTGACGCCCGTCTACGACCCCGCGAACGAGAATCTGTATGTGCCGTCCTCGAACGTGACAGTCATCTCGACTCTGACGAATCGTGTCGTGGGCCACATCCCCGTGGATTGGGCCTATTCCATCTTCGCAGGACCCAACGACGATGTCTACATTTCGAATCTGACCCTCCAGTTCGTGTACGTCGTATCGGGAACGAACAGCACCATTCTCGGCACGATCCCGATGGCAGGGACCAATCTTTGGCCACCGGCATTCGACCCGCGAACCGATCTTCTCTTCTTCACGACGGCCCACTCGGACAACCTTAGTGCTGTCTCGCTCGCCACCAATCGAATTGTTGGCACCGTGCCCCTCGGAGGGAGCCCGGGGGCGCCGGTGTTCGACAACGTCTCGGGAGACCTGTTCGTCGCCAACGCGGGGTTCCAGTACATCACGGTGATCTCGGATCGGACACTCACGGTCTTCGCGACGGTCTCGACAGCCGCAAGCGCGGAGACGCCCGCCTTCGACAGCCAGAACGGCGACCTCTACTTCCCCGACTTCGCCGGGAACCTGATCGTGGTCGCGGGCGGCGGCCCGAATATCGTAAAGTTCACCGAAAGCGGGATCCCGCCGGGGTTCGATTGGTCGGTCGAGCTCAAAGGGATGGTCGCAGCCTCCCAGGGAAGCACGGTCTCGTTCATGGCGTCGAACGGCCTCTTCAACTTCACGGTGAGCCCGATCTCCGGGTACAGCGCTTCTCCCTCTTCGGGGCAGGTCACGGTCAACGGCTCCGAGGTGGATGTCTCGATCACCTTTTCCGGGACCGGCATTGCCTGGTACTATGAGTGGCTCGCGATCGCGGTCACGGTCGGTGGGATCGCGGCCGTCGTGGCGGCGGTGGTCGTACTCCGGCGGCGGAAGAAGGCCCGTCAGAGCTTGACGGATCCACACCAGTACGTGTGAGCGGCCGTTCGTCGTTCGAACTGGGGGCGGCAGGCGACCGACTCTCGAAAGATCGACGCACGCGACCTTCTTCCCCGAGAGTGCACGCCCGGTTCGGGAGACGCAACTGTTTTTACGGAGGGTCCCCGTTCCGCCGCACACCGGGGTGAATCGATTGGCTCCCGTTTGCAGTAACTGCGGCGCTTCCGACTTCGTGTGGGCGAACGAGCTCAAGACCGGCACGCTGGGGGGAGGGTCCCTTTCCCTGAGGGCCCGGGGCGAGCTCTCGCTCGGGACCCGGATTTGCCGTGCATGCGGCCACGCCGACCTGTTCCTCAAGGACCCGTCAATCCTCCGAATGCCCCATACCTGGAAACCGGGCGAGTTCACCCCGATCACCCCGCGCCCGGCCGCTGCCGCTTCTCACCACCCAGCCCACGTGACCCCCGGGGCACCATCGACTCCCGCGGCCCCCTCGGCCCCTGCGACCGCCCCGGCTCCCGTGGCCCCTGTCGCGGCCCCGCCCTCGCCCGCGCCCGCCCCGTCCCCCAGCAGCGCTCCGATCGCACCCGCTCCGGCCCCGGCACCGGCCGAGCCCGTCTTCGAGTCGCCTCCTTCCCCGGCTTCCCCTCCCTCACCCCCACCGTTCTCCACGCCCTCGCCTCCGACCGAAGTCCGTCCCCCACCTGAGCCGCTCGCCTCTCCCTCCCAGACCCCTCCCCTACCACCGGAGATCACGGTCCCGTCGCCCCCGCCTCCGCCGCCGCCACCTCCCCTCCCGGAGGAGAACGTCCCCGCGTCCCCCGCCGTCCCGGAGAAGAAGCCACGCCGCCGACGTTCCGGCTCGAAGAGCAAGAACGGAGATTCGAAGTCCGGGGACTCTAGCTCGTAGGGGCAACTCCTTCGAACCGGCCCGGCTCCTGAGAGGGTACGGGGATCCCGCGGGAGGCACGAAACTCAAGGCGCCGCTTCTTAGGAAGCACGCTTAAGTCGGCGCGATGGGCTGGCCAGTGCGAGGGAATTCGATGCCACGTGTCCTTCCGAGCGACTGGTTCGAACAGCTGCCCTGCGCGCTGACGGTCTGCGACAAGAACTACAAGATCCTCTACCTGAACGGCCGTTCGGCCGAGGTGAACGCGTCGGACGGAGGCAAATCCCTCATCGGAAAGAACCTCATCGACTGTCACCCTCCACTCGCCCAGAAGAAGCTCCGAAAGGTGATGGCATCGAGCCGGCCCAACGTCTACATGACCCGGAGGAACGGCGTCAAGAAGGTGATCTTCCAAGCGCACTGGAAGAAGGGAGGACGCTCGGCCGGGCTCGTGGAGATCACCTTCGAGCTCCCGCCAAAAGTGCCCATCTTCGTTCGGCACTGATCCCGCGCGTCGGATCCGAGGGGAGGACAGAACGGGGCCGACACCCGTCCCTTGCACTCTGCCTTCCCTCGCAACAACTATACCGCCCGGGCCGAATCCCAACCCCGCCGCGGCGCGGCCCTTCGAGGGAGAGACGATGGAGTTCATGTCAGTAGCGCGCTGGCTGTTCTGGGCCGGGGTCTTGGTGCTCATCGCGGCCGTGGTGTTCTCGACGCTCTGGGGCCAGGACGCCAACCCGCCATACGGGACGGACTGGAACCTCATGCCCCTCTTCTTGATCGCCGCGCTCGTGCTCCTGTTCGCGAGCGTCGTGTTCCGCTCCCCTTCCGGCTCCGAACCCGAGACCGAGGAGAAGTCCCCCCCGTCCGAACCCCAATGAGCGTCCCTTCCTCCGACCCCTCACGTTCGGCTCGCTCTTCGAGCAGGAACCGGGCCGGCCATCGTCGCGTGCGGAGGGGCGACCTCTTTCTCACAGTCGCCGGCGCGGTCGTGGTGGTAGCCGCGTTTCTCGTGTGGACCGGAGTCGCCCCCACCCCACTCTACTCGCAGAGCCCGTCCCAATGGACGGTCGAGGTCCCCACCTGCAACGGCACCGCCGTATACGTCGACCATGCGTTCCCCTTGTGGGCCACGGTCCACCTCAGCTGGACCGCGAAGGGAGGCGCCGTATGGTACATGGTCGAAGCGAGAGGAACGACCTATGTGTCCGGAACGGGGACGAACGGCAGCGGATCGTTCGTCTCCGATTCGTACCCTTTCTCGTTCTGGGCGATCTCTCTCCTCTCCCAGGGCTCCCCCACGTGCTCTCCCATTCAGCTCATCACGACGGTGACCTACTCCCTCTGAAGCCTCGGCCGGGCGAGAGGGCGGTGACGCTCCTTCGACCGGAACACTCGGCGAACGCAGCGACCCTAACCCTCCGCGAGCCGCACAACAAACCGTCCGCGATAGACCCGCCCCGGGGGGATAGCGGGGCATGGATTTGAACCATGGATCTACGGGTTATGAGCCCGTCGGGATTTCAGGACGGCCGGCGACGCCGACCGCTTTCCTGACTACCCTACCCCGCTGCGGCGAGACCGAGGAGGACCGTCTATTTAGGCCCTCGGAACAGGCGGCGCGATGACGGGTTTCGCCGGGGGCGGGGCGACGAGCGCTTCGCGCTCGAGCGCGAGGAGCCGCTCCCAGTTGGCCGTCACCTGCGTCTCCACCGCGGCGATGTTCTCGGGCGGGAGGCGGCGGAACCGGCCCTGGGCCCGCAGGTACTCCTCGCAGGGCTTCAGGTTCCCAGCCGTACGCGTAATCCCGTCCAAGAAGGCGGCCGGAGCGCGCATCTCCGATGCGAGGACGGCGCCCCGGCCACCTCGACCATGGAACCGGATCTCGATCGTCTTCCTTCTCTTGATAGAACGCGCGGAAGCATAGTCAATCTCTCACAAGTGGGCCCGGGTTGACGCGGAGTTAATTGAGGGTGGCGTGTGTCGTTTTGGCATGGTCGGAATTCGCCCGCTCAAGAAGATCTGGATCGACGGTCGCCTCGTAGATTGGGACGACGCGCGGATCCATGTCCTCACTCACGGTCTTCACTACGGGTACGCGGTTTTCGAGGGAATCCGCTGTCATGACACCCCGAAAGGACCGGCCATCTTCCGTCTCAGCGATCACAATGACCGGTTCTTCAACAGCGCGAAGATCTACCGAATGAAGATCCCGTACAGCCGCGCGGAGATCGACCAGGCGTGCATCGACGTGGTCCGCGCGAACGGCGTTCCCGAGACGTACCTCCGGCCGATCGCGTTCTCGGGGTACGGCGAGATGGGACTCGACCCGACGACGAGCTCGGTCCAGGTCGCGGTCATCAACTGGGTGTGGGGAGCGTACCTCGGCGAAGAGAATGCCGACCGGGGGATCCGCGCGACGGTGTCGAGCTGGACGCGGATCGACTCTCGCTCCCTCCCTCCGCAGTCGAAGTGCGCGGCCAACTACGCGAACTCGGCGCTCGCGAAGATGCAGGCGGTCTCGAGCGGGTACGACGAGGCGATCCTCCTCAACAGTGCCGGCGTGGTCGCCGAAGGTCCCGGCGAGAACATCTTCCGCGTGAAGAAGCAGGTCGTGAGCACTCCGCCGGCGAGCTCGGGGATCCTCCGAGGGATCACCCGGGACACGGTCATCAAGTTCCTGGCGGACGAGCACCTGACCTTTCAACGGACCGACTTCACCCGCGAGGAGCTGTTCACCTCGGACGAGCTGTTCTTCTCGGGAACGGCGGCCGGCGTGGTCCCCATCCGTGAGGTCGACGGACGGCCGATCGGCAACGGGGGGTACCCCATCACGAAGCGCCTGCGCCTCCGCTACGAGGCAACGATCCACGGGAAGGCGCCCGAGTACGAGTCGTGGCTCACCTACACTCGGTGAGCCGACGGGTCGATTCGCGGCTTCGGGTCGGGGTCCTCGGCCCGGAAGGGCCCTGTGCCTAGCAGATCCTCGGGAGCTGTTCGCCGCTCGGCAGGTCGAGCAGTCGGCTCGTGCCGAGAGCCGTCCGGACCCGGACCATCGCGGGCTCGGCGCCCAGCGGCTCCACCGCGCCGATGATCCGTGCTTCGGACCCAAGAAGGTCCCGCGCGGCCTCCACCTGCCGATCCGGAACGAAGGCGACGAACCGGCCTTCGTTCGCGACCGAGAACGGCTCGAGTCCGAGGATCTCGCACGCGCCCCGCACCTCGTCCCGCACGGGCACGGACTCCTCCTCGACCCACATCGGGAGCCGGGCCGTCTCGGAGATCTCGACGAGCGCGCTCGTGAGCCCGCCGCGCGTGAGGTCGCGCAGGCAGTGGACCTCGACCCCACCCTCGAGGAGCGCACGGACCGGCGCCGCGAGCGGCGCGCAGTCGCTCGAGATGTCGGACTCGAACTCGAGCCCCTCCCGCTCCGCCATCACGGCGATGCCGTGGCGGCCGATGTCGCCGTTCAGAAGCACGGCGTCGCCGGGCCGGACGCTCATCGGTCCGATGGTGAGCGCGGTCTCGATCACTCCTACGCCGGCCGTGTTGATGAAGATCCCATCCCCGTGGCCCTTGTCAACGACCTTCGTGTCTCCGGTCACGATCCGCACGCCGGCGGCACGCGCGGCCTCCGCCATCGAGCGGACGACCCGCCAGAGGTCCTTGATCGGAAGGCCCTCTTCGAGAATGAACCCGGCGCTCAAGTAGAGGGGACGCGCCCCGCACATCGCGAGGTCGTTCACCGTCCCGTTGACGGCGAGGCTTCCCAAGTCCCCGCCCTTGAAGAACATCGGTCGCACGACGAACGAATCGGTCGTGAAGGCGAGCCGTCCTGTGGCGGGAGGGAGGATCGCGCCGTCGTGGAGCGGCGCGAGCCAGTCGTTCGAGAAGGCGGGGACGAAGATCTGCTCCACGAGGTCGCGAGTCATGCGGCCCCCGCCCCCGTGGCCCATCTGAACTGTCGGGTTGTTGTCGAGCGGGATCGGGCACTTAAGAGCGAACTCCTCGATCATGGGGTCGCGCCTCCCGCGGGGACGGTGGGAGAAGCGGAACCGGCCAGCTCGTGACGACGGTACTTGTAGTAGGCGGCGCAGGCCCCTTCCGAGGAGACCATCGTCGCCCCGAGGGGGTGGAGCGGCGTGCACCGGGTCCCGAACGCCGGGCACTCCTGCGGCTTCTTGATCCCTTGGAGGACGAGGCCCGAGATGCACTCCGGGTTCTCCTCCGCTCGCTGCTGGTCCACGGAGAAGCGACGTGCCGCGTCGAACGCCGCGTAGGCGGGAGCGAGCCCGAGCCCGCTCTCCGGGATCTCGCCGATCCCACGCCACTTGCGCGGGATGACCGTGAACACCTCTCGGATCAGCTCCTGGGCCGGTTGGTTACCTTCCCGGCGCACCGAGCGGGTGTACTGGTTCTCGACCTCAGCGCGCCCCTCCTCGAGCTGCCGGACGCAGAGGTAGACCCCTTGAAGGATGTCGAGCGGCTCGAAACCGGTCACGACGATCGGCACATGGTACTTTCGGGCGAGCGGCTCGTACTCCGTGTACCCCATCACCGTGCACACATGGCCCGCCGCGAGGAACCCTTGCACCCGGTTGCGGCGCGAGCTCAGGATCGCTTCCATCGCCGGCGGGACCAGGACGTGGGAGACGAGGACCGAGAAGTTCGGGATCCCCTCCTCCTTCGCCCGATGCACCGCCATCGCGTTCGCGGGAGCGGTCGTCTCGAAGCCGACCGCGAGGAAGACCACCTCCTTCTGGGGGTTGTCGCGCGCGATCTGGAGGGCGTCCACGGGGGAGTAGACGATGCGGACATCGCCCCCGTTCGACTTCACCTGGAAGAGGTCGCTCGAGGACCCCGGGACCCGCAGCATGTCCCCGAAGGAGCAGAAGATGACGTTGGGCCGGGACGCGATCGAGACCGCCTGGTCGAGCACCTCGAGGGGCGTGACGCAGACGGGACAGCCCGGGCCATGCAGGAGCGAGATCTGGGAAGGGAGCAGGGTGTCGATCCCGAACCGCACGATCGCATGGGTCTGGCCGCCGCAGACCTCCATGATCGTCCACGCTCGGGTCGTCTCCCGCGCGATCGCTTCGGCGTACTTCCGCGCGGTCGCTGCGTCGCGGTACTCGTCGAGGTACTTCATCGAGGGGGAACGCTCCCGGCGCTCGAGCCGTCCTTCAGCTGCTCGAGCTCGCCGATCTGCCGGGCGTACTCGAAGACGCGTTCGGCCTCCTCCTCGTTGAGTCGGCTGATCGCGAATCCGACGTGCACGATGACGTAGTCGCCGACCTCGGCCTCGGGCGTGTAGGCGAGGCTCACTTGCTTCACGATCCCCCCGAACCGGACCCGGGCCATCTTCAGGTCCGGGTCGGCCGGGTCGATGCTCTCAACGCGTCCGGGGATTGCGAGGCACATCGATCGTTCCCTCCGGGCCTATTCGGGCCGCGAAAACGCGTCTCCGATACGGTGGGGGGTCTTAACGCGCGCGGCGGCCCAGACTTGACCTACGGAGATGCCCCCATCGTTCGGGGGGAGCCGTGCGTGCCACACAGCCTCGAGGCCGGCCCCGGAAAGGAGGTCGAGGGTGAGCTCCGTGAGAAGTCGGTTCTGGAAGCACCCGCCGGTGAGCGCGACGCGCGGTTCCCCGACCCGGCGGGCGACCTCGACGATCCCGTGAGCCAACGTGAGGTGGAAGCGCGCCGCCGCGCGGGCAGGGTTCGTTCGGTCGGCCAGCAGCGCCTCCACGGTCGGTCCCCAATCGAGGACCTGGACGCCGTTCTCGCGGGTCACGCGGTACGGGTAGGGCGACGAATCGACCGAACAAGGGCCGACCCTCCCTGCGGCGAACTCGAGCGCCATGGCGGCCTCCCCTTCGAAGTCGCTCCGCTGGCAGAGGCCGAGAAGGGAGGCGACCGCGTCGAAGAGTCGACCGGCGCTGCTCGTGGGGACCACCTGGACCGAACGACGCAGCATCGTCCCCACTACCGACCCCTCGACGCGGTCGAACGGAGCGAGGGCGAGGCTTCCTTCCTCGAGGGCCCTCTCGCCCCAGAGCTCGAACAACAGACCGGCCGCGGAACGACGAGGTTCTCGGACGGCGGTGTCCCCTCCGGCCAGGGGGAAGGCCCGAAGATGGCCGACCCGCTCGAAACCTTCGGAGTCGACCCGGAGGAACTCGCCTCCCCAGATCGTCCCGTCGGTGCCGTACCCGGTCCCGTCCCACGCAACGCCCAGGACCGGGGGGTCGACCTCCGCGTCCACGAGGCACGAGAGGACGTGGGCGTAATGGTGCTGAACCCCCACCATCGGCAAGCCCAGCTCGCGCGCGTACCGCGTCGAAAGGTACTCCGGGTGGAGGTCGTGGGCAACGACCTCGGGGGACCACTCGTAGAACCGGCGCAGGTCGTCGATGGCCCTTCGGAACGCGGCGAACGTCTCGGCGTTGTCGAGGTCGCCCAAGTGCTGGCTCACGACCACCCGGTCGCCGAGCGAAACCGAGACCGTCGCCTTGAGCTGGGGTCCGACACCGAGCGTCGCGGGCAAGGGACGATGGGCGGGAAGGGCGAGGGGAGCGTACCCCCGCGCGCGCCGGAGGATCTGGAGGCGTCCCCGGAGGACGCGGGTCACCGAGTCGTCGAGCGGCCGGACGATGGGTCGGTCATGGACAACGAATCCGTCGGCAAGGCCCTTCAAGCGTGCGTGGGCCTCCTCGTTGTCGATGCAGATCGGTTCGTCCGAAAGGTTCCCGCTGGTCGCGACGAGCGGTAGAGCCACCGCCTGGAGCACGAGGGAGTGCAGGGGAGAGTAGGGAACCATCGTTCCCACCATCGGGTTCCCGGGGGCCACCGAGGGCGCTAGGACCGGCGGCAAGTCGGTCCGGGCGTTCAGAAGCACGATCGGGCTCGCGGGCGAAGCGAGCGTGCTCTTGGCACGGCCGTCCACCTCCACGACGGCTTCCGCCGTGGCAAGGCTCGGGAACATCACGGCGAACGGCTTGCGTCCGCGCTGCTTGCGGACCCGTAGGCGCGCGACCGCCTCCTCGTTCGTCGCGTCGACGAGGAGCTGGAACCCGCCGATCCCCTTCAGCGCGAGGATCCGTCCTTCCTTCAGCCAACGGCTCGCTTCCTCGATGGCTGCGTCCTTCGTGGCGACCGGCGCACCGTCGGACGTTTCGAGGGTGAGGGTGGGGCCGCACCGGGGGCACGCGATCGGTTGCGCGTGAAAGCGACGGTTCTCGGGGTCACCGTACTCGGCCCTGCACTCCGGGCACATCTCGAACCGCTGCATCGAGGTCCGGGGACGGTCGTACGGAAGGCTCTCGATGATCGAGTACCGGGGGCCGCAGTTCGTGCAGTTCAGGAACGGGTAGCGGTAGCGCCGGTCCGAGGGGTTCCACATCTCCTCGAGACACTCGCCGCACACCGCGACGTCCGGCGGCACGACCGTCTGGCGCGACCCCGCCGGCGGGCTTGCGAGCACTCGGAACCCTTCCTCGGGAACGCACGGAACCGGTGTCGAGGTGACCGAGTCGATGGAGGAGAGGGGCGGAGCCTCCGCGGGAAGTCGGCGGAGGAACTCTTCGAGCACCGGTCGGGTCCCCTCCACCTGGATCAACACTCCTTGAGGGTCGTTCCGCACCCAGCCCGTGGCTCCGAGCTCCCGGGCCAAACGGTAGACGTATGGCCGGAATCCGACGCCCTGGACCGTCCCGCGGACCCGAACCTCGACCCGCTCCCGAACCGATTGCTTCGACCGTTGGGACGGCTCGGGCGAGGACGTCATTTCGAACCGCCTCTCCGCGGATGGCCCGCAGGAGGGGCGGAGGTCGCTTCGGCGTCCCCGCCGACCCGAAGGCGCGAGAGGAGGTCTCTCCGACTTGCCATCCTTCCAGATTGGGGCGAGACTGCCATAAAACGTCTCGTGGGTTCGGGACGCCTTCCGCCGCCGTTCGCGGGGCCCCTCGACCTCACGTCACCGTGCCGCGCGACCGCCCTGCGTCGAGCCTCACTGCGGCGGAAGTGCCACGGGGATGCACCGATGTCTCACGGCTGGTCCGCCCGGAGGGTCTCCCCTCCGGGCCGCGGCGAGACGAGGCGATACCTCTGGGTCGAGCGAGATGCGATGGTTCAGCTCCCGGGGGGCGGCGGCGGGGCCTGGCTCTGGGCCGGGGGCGGCGCACCGGTAGGTCCGCCCATCGGCGCGGGGGGCGTCATCGGCTGCGGCTTCGGCTTGCCGTGCATGACAATCCCCACGATGATGATGACGATGCCGATGAAGAGAAGGGCGGTTCCCACGGTAGAGAGCGCCGTGGTAATCTTGAACGTCACGTTGACCGAGCCGCTCCCAGTCGCGGCGGCCAATGCGATGCAACCGCCGTTCGGCTGGTTGAGCGTGAAGCTACCGCTGGTACCGGTCTGTACGGTGATGCCACCCGAGAGCACCGAGGTGTTGGTGCATCCTCCGGAGGCAGCGGCACCAGCAACTGCAACGGTGACGCTGGACGACCACGAGATGGCCACAGGGATGTTGCCGGTCAGAGACCAACCGGAGACCTGGCCCGTGTAGACGGCTGCGCTGGTCTCGGTGGAAGAAGCCGTCACCGTCTGAGAGGACTGCGGACTGACGGGGACGAATAGCAGGACCACTCCCACGATCAGGACGACCACTCCGATTACCACCCACGTGATTCGCACTGGCACCACCGCCGAGGGGTATCCGGTTGTGCTACATAGACATACCGAGATTTCGGTACCTCCGGTCGGGGGAAGCCATGACCCTCGACCGAAGATCGAGAGAGCACCGTGCAGTCCACAATGGATCCGCCCGGAGGGTCTTCCTCCGGGCGGGAACGAGTTGCGTTCGGTCTCTCCTCGAGCCCGGCGCTATTCCCTCACTGCCCCGGCGGTGGGGGTGGGGGTGGGGTCGGCTGGTAGGGAGGCGGCGGAGGAGTCTGGTACGGGGGCTGCGGGTACTGCTGGTAGTATTGGGTCGGCGGAGGAGGCGCGCCCGGATACCCACCCATCGGCGCCATCTGCTGGGGATACCCTGGCTGGGGCTGGGCCTTGGGCTTCCCGCGCAGAACGATTCCCACGATCATGACAATGATGCCGACGAAGACGAGGATCGTTCCGATGAGCGTGAGCGAGGTGGTAATCTTGAACGTCACCACGGAACCATAGCCTGCGGCGGCCAGGACGATGCAACCGCCGTTCGGCTGATTTACCGTGAAGCTTCCGCTCGTTCCGTTCTGGGTGCTGACTACCAGATTGCTGACATTAAGATAGCTCGGACACGCGCCCGACTGGGTGGCATAACCCACAATGACATCGGCACTCGAGTTCCATGAGATGGCCACAGGGATGTTGCCGGTCAGAGACCAACCGGAGACCTGGCCCAGGTACACATCACTGCTCGTCTGACTCGTGCCGGCCGTCAAGCTCTGCGAGGTCTGCGGCATAACGGGGACGAACAGCAGGACGACTCCTACGATGAGGAGGACCACTCCCAAAACGACCCATATGATCCGCACGAACACCACCCCTGACGGGTAACGGTTCATGTTACAAAGAGATACCGAGGAGTCCGAGGATGGAGCCCGCTGTCCCGGAGATGCATCTCAACGTTCGCCCGGTCACTCACCGACGACATTCCTCCCCATTCAGCTCTCGCGGAACGGTCGTGTCGGGAGGAGTTCGACCCGAGCGGCGCTCGCCCATTAGCGCCGACGGAAGTCGGCGCGCCGTCGCGGCTACTTCGGATCCGAGGGGTCGGGCTCGCTCCACTCTCGCATGGGGGACCGACGGATTCCCGCGGCTTTCGCGAAGGCGTTCTTGGTGCCTTCCTTGGCGACCCGGGGCGCATCGGCAATATCGGTCTTCACGTCCTGGCCGATTCCGGTCAGGGCCTCTTTCATTTCGTGGAGATGTTCTCGGAATCGCGGGGGCTCCGGCTCTTCGGTCATGGGTCCGAGCCCGGGTTCCGGGCTTCTGGTGCAAAAACCTTGAGGTCGATAGGAACCGGGAGAGCGACCTGGTGCTCGACCGAGCCCGCGGGCCGTCCATTGACTTCAAGTGGGGGACCGCCGTCCGCGAAATCCTAGCACGAGATGAACGAGAGAGCTCGGGTCGAAAGCGAGTTCGATCGGCTTCCACCGATGACCCACTACGTGCTGGGTCTCCTCCGTCGACCGACCGACGCCCCTGCCCGGACGCCGGAGGAAGCGGACGCGCTGCAGGAGCAACACTTGGCCTATCTTCGTCGGCTTCGGGAATCCGGGGAGCTCATCACGACAGGACCGGTGGAAGAGAGAGGAGAGCTGCGAGGGGTCCTCGTCTTCTCCACGGAGAGCGTCACAACGGCCCGGGAACTCATGGAAAGCGACCCTCTGGTCGCCGGCGGGTACCTTGTGCTGGACCTCTACACTTGGTTCTCCCCCGCCGGTCTTGGCCTATCCCCCGATCCGGCGGACCGGTCGAACCTGTCGAAGAAGGGCGATTGAGAGCGACCTTAGATGCCGTCAGCGAGACAACGGTGCTCGCACCGCCTCCGTACGGAGGCGGTCCCTGCGAGACTTGGAAAGGCTTCTAGGAGCAACCCAGGGAAGATGTCCCAATACCCCGGATACTGCGGCGCGTCTTCCGACCTTCGAAGGAGAAGGACGCGCCCACCCCGGAGGATGAGGGCCTTCGCTCCGATGCGGGCCCGAACGCTGCGCACCATGACGCTCACCTATCGAAACGGGGAGAGTAACTCTTGCGGAATCTGCTTCGATAAGGATACGGGAGGAGAGCGAGCCGCGGGAGGGACGGGATAAGGGTTCAAAGTCGCGCGGAGACGCGGGCAAACGGTCTCCTCGAGTTCGGCCCCATCGATGCGGCCGAGGGATCATGCAATTCGGATCGGACACCCCTGCGTGGGGGGACCGAACCATGACCCTCGGCGGGAACATGTCCTCGAAAGTGGGGCCTCCCGAAGGGAGGTGGATTAAAGGAGGTCGATTGCGTTCGACTCTCGGAGTGACCTTGCGGACGGTTACGTTTCGCGACCTTCCTGTCGGATGGGAGGCCGCCAACGTTCTGCTGATGCACCACGCGTTCGGCTCGTCCTGGGATCCGCGAAAGCTATCGACGCGGCCCTTCGAAAGTCAATACCCCGGCTACGCAGAGTACGTCGGTCTCTGCACCGTCGAGGGGAGCCGGATCGTGTCGTCCATCGTGGTGCGGCACTTCCCCTTCCGTACCCGCAAGGGGGAGGTCACATGCTCCGGGCTGGGCCACGTCGCGACACTTCCCACGAGATCCCGTCAGGGACTGGCACGGAAGCTCATCGAACGGGCCCACAATCGAGAACGACAGAGCGGATCCCCTTTCATGCTCCTCTACACCGGCCGCTCGATCGTCGCGCACGGTCTCTACGAGAGCTTGGGCTACCACGATGTCCTCGAGTTTCCCATCGCGGCCCGCCTTGTGCCTCCGGGAAAGCGAGCGCTCCCCCGGGGCTGGCGCTGGCGAAGGGCGCGACAAGAGGATCGCCATCCCATCGAGGAGCTGCGCGCCGTTCTATCAGAAGGTAGGTGCGGCTTCTCTCGAGTAGGTGTCGATTGGTGGTCGGGCCCTCAAGGGTGGTTCGTGCTGGAACGAGATGGCAACATCGTCGGATACGCGAGCCTGAAGACCGAAGGCAAGTTGCGTGCTTGTCACGAAGGAATGGCTCGGACGGCGATGGCCCAAGCCCTGCTTCTCCGCTCTCTCGAGACCGAAGCGTCTGGCGGGTGGTTGCTCTTGGGCTCCCCGTTGCTCTACGAGCTGAGGGGCACTCCCGGGATCCGCGCCTACCGGCGAGAACGAGGGAGCTACACGGTCTTGATGGCCAAATCACTGAACGGCCCGCACATTCCGTTCGACTTGGCCCATGAACTCGGGACGGACCGACCCGGTTTTCTGATCGGGGTTGCCGACTTTTTCTGAGCCGAGCTCGGAAGGTCCATCCGCGGGTCAAGAACGTCCCGCGGTCGGTCGGACGCTCCCTCGTGCGTGGGACCCCGAGGGACCATCTCGGCGACGGGGATTGGCCGTCCGGACGAGCGATTACGGAGCGATTCCGGGGGCGGAAACCGGACTCTTGTGGGACGGTTCTGCCGAATGCGTGCGCGTCACGTGCTCGAACCCCTCCTGAACCGCCTTCACGTTCAGGGGGATGTACGCGGCCTTCCGCCCGGTCAGGAAGTGACCGAAGACCTCCCGAATGCCCTCGAGTTCGTTCCGGAGGTCCTCGCCGTTGACCGCGAGGCAGGCCCCGAACATCACGCTGTTCGCCGCGATCGCCGTGTCCTTCCCCTTCTCCGGGCTGTACTCGCGAAGCCCACCGGCGATCTCGGTCGCGGGGACCTCCACGATCGTCACATCGTCGCGACGGGGAATCTCCTTCACGAGCGAGCTGTTGACGAGGAGGGTCCCTCCCGGCTTCAATAGAGGAAGAAAGTCCAACGAGGGGCGGTTCATCACGACCAGGATGTCGGGATCCTCGACGATCGGGGAATCGATCCGCTCGTCGGAGCTGACGACATAGCACTTGACCTTCCCTCCCCGGGTCTCGGGACCATAGGACGGAGTGTAGGCGACGCGCCGCCCCCGGACGAGGTTGAAGTAGGCGAGCCAGTTGGCGAGCTCTAGGACCCCTTGGCCTCCGTGGCCCGCGAGGATCGTCTCGGTCTTCATCGCTTCTCCACCCCGAACTTGTCCTTAAAGAGCCCCGGCGGGAAGACCTTCGCCAACACGTCGGTCGCGTACTGCTTCGACTTGAGGATCGACATCTTCCAGTTGACGTTGCAGGTGCTGACGAACTCGACGAAGGAGAATCCGCCCATCTCCTGGACCCGGAACGCGTTCCGAACGCTCTTCGCGCCTTCGATGGACCCACGAGCGTTGTAGAAGTCGGCCGCCGGGGTCGGCGTCACGGGCAGGAGCACCCGCTTCACGTAGGCCGGGGCCTCGAGCGTCGCGAGAAGTTTCGATGCGTCGAGCGGGGGTCCGGTGACGGCGATATCCCTCCCCTGGGGTGTCGTCATGGTGACCATGCCCTCCGGTGTGGTGGGAGCCATCTGGCCGCCGGTCATGCCGTAGATCCCGTTGTTGACCAGGAAGACGGTGATCGGCTCGCCCCGGTTCGCCGCGTAGATGAGCTCGGACAGGCCGATGGAGACCGCGTCCCCGTCTCCCTGGACCGCGAAGACCAAGAGGTCGGGGCGCACCCGCTTGATGCCGGTCATCACGGCCGGCGCCCGTCCGTGGGGGGACTGGATGGCATCGACGTTGATGTACTCGTGAGCGAGAACGCTGCACCCGACCGAATCGACCAGAACCGTCCGTTCCCTCACACCCAGCTCATGGAGGGCGGACGCGATGAGACGCGTCAAGGTCCCGTGTTCGCACCCGGCGCAGTAGTGCGTGGGCTTGCCGGTCAGCGTAGGTAGCGGGCCGAGCTTGACCTCGTAGTGCCCTTCGGCCTCGATCATCGGAGCATCACCTCCACCTCACGAACGATCTCCGAGGGGGAAGGTAGCAAACCTCCGACCCGTTGCACGGACCCAATCTGGGCCCGACCGTTGATGGCGAGCTGCACATCCTGCAACATTTGGCCCGTGTTGAGCTCGACCACGACGAACTTCTGGACCCCGCGGTCGACGAACGCAGTGAACTCCCCCGTCGGGAAGGGGGAGAGTGTGATCGGTCGCAGGAGGCCCGCTCGGACCCCCTTCTCGCGGAGCGTTGCGACCGCACGCTGGCACAGGCGCGCGCAGATCCCGAAGGCGACGAGGACGACGTCCGCGTCCTCGGTCTGGAACTTCTCGGACCTCTGCTCCGAGCGATCGACCTCCTGGAACTTCGCCCGGAGGTGCTCGGAGTGGCGGCTCAGCTCGGGGAGGTCGAGATGCATGGAGCTGAGGATGTGCCGGTCGGGACCTCGGGCCCCGGTGGTCGCCCAGGAGGTGTCGAACTCCGGGGCCGGGACCTCGGGGAACATGAGGTCCTCCTTGAGCTGGCCCAAGAAGGCGTCGGTGAGGATGATCACCGGAGTTCGATGCTTGAACGCGAGAGAGAACGCGAGCGCGGGGAACGCCGCCATCTCGGGCACCGAGCTCGGCGCGAGAACGATGTTGCGGTATCCGCCATGCCCTCCTCCCTTGGTGGCCTGGAAATAGTCCGTCTGCTCCGGCCCGAGGTTCCCGAGGCCCGGCCCACCTCGGTTCACATCGACGATGACCATCGGGATCTCCATCCCTGAGGCAAAGGAGATTCCCTCCTGCTTGAGGCTGAACCCGGGACCGGAGGTGGCGGCCATCGCCTTCGCCCCCGTCGCCGCCGCTCCCATGACCATGTTGATGGCCTCCAGCTCGCTCGCCGCCTGGAGAAAGACCTTGAACGCCGGATACTTCGGGTTGCCGAACTCGGCCGCGAGGGTTTCCGGTATCTCGCTCGAGGGCGTGATAGGGTACCCGAAAAAGGCATTGAGCCCCGTCCGCAGGGCCCCATAGGCGATCGCCTCGTTTCCCTTGAGGAAGTCGCGCGCCGTGGTCATGCTTTCCACCTCGATACCTCGACGATCGCGAAGTCCGGGCAGACCCAATAACAGATACCGCACGCTGTGCAGGCCCCCTTCTTCCCGTGGTATTCGAACACCGCCGGGTGGTAGCCGCTCCGGTTCAGGCCACTGGAGAGCTGGAGGTTCTGCTGCGGACACGACACCACGCAGAGGTCACAACCCTTGCAGCGTTCCGCATCCACGACCACACGCGATTTCGGAACCTCGGTGGCCACCGTGCTCGCCATCGCTGCCGTGATTCGCATCGATGCTAGTTAAGTAACCGGTAACGCTGAATTAACGCGAGTACCGGGACGATTCGCCCGCCGGCACGCGTGACATGACGTCGCAGACCCCCTTCACGGTCTGCCGCATGACAGCCTTGCCCCAAGTCTTCTGGGTCGAAGAGGGCGGGTGGTTCGGGGGATCGCCTCCGGTCGACCTCCGGAGTCGTATTCCGAGCGCCCCGTGTACGACAATGGACGACGGCTCGGAAATCAGCCGCGGGAGGGATTTGAACCCTCGGCCTGCTCCTTACCAAGGAGCCGCTCTGCCAGCTGAGCCACCGCGGCGCTATGGCCGACCCGGCCTCGCGCGCTTATTCCGCTTTCCCATCGACCGCTCGGTCCCGTCCCGGGCCCAAGGGAATCCCTCGGACTCCGCTTCCCAGCCCTTCCGGGAGGTCGGCGGCGGGGGAGGGAGCTTCTCGAGGAAGGCGCGCATCCCTGCCTTCTGGCCCTCGGTCCGAAAGAGGCGGGTCCAGAGATCGAGCTCGTAGGCGAGGCCCGCATCGATCCCCGGGTCGATGGCCGCGAGGACCGCGTACTTCGCAGCGGCGAGAGTGACCGGGGCTTTGGTCGCGAGCTCCTCCGCGAGGGCAAAGGCCGCGGGGAGGACCTCGGACCGGGCGGTCACCTGGTCGACCAGGCCTTGCCGGAACGCCTCGGGTGCCGGCACGGGTCGGCCGGTGAGGAGCCAGCGCCGAGCGCGCGCCGCCCCGATACGACGCGGAAGCCTTCGGGTCCCACCCCAACCGGGCATGATCCCCAGGTTGATCTCGGGCTGGCCGAACAGGGCATCCTCGGCGGCGATGATGAAATCGCAGGCGAGAGCGAGCTCGCACCCTCCTCCCAAAGCGACTCCCCGCACGGCGGCGATCACGGGGAGGGGGAGTCGCTCGATCTGCCGCGTGAGCGCCTGGCCCTGTGCCCCGTGCGGTCGCGCCTGCTCCGGGTCGAGCGAGGCCATCTCGCGAACGTCCGCCCCCGCGGCGAACGCCTTCTCAAAGGCGCTCGCGATCACCACGGCGCGAGCCTCGAGGTCGGCGTCGACTTCCGTAAGGCGGGATGAAAGCGCTTTCACAACCGGCATCGAGAGGACGTTCACGGGAGGCGAATCGAGCGTCAGCAAAACGGTCGTACCCTTCCGCTCGAGATGGACCAGTTCGCGCTCCGACGGGGTCGCCATGTACGGCGGCGACCCGCGCCGGGCTATTTATGGGGCGCGGCTTCCGCCGGCCCGTGAAGCGCGTCGTCACGACCTGGTTCGGGACGTTCCTCATCGAAGGGGAGAGCGTCGAAAAGGCCGCGCCCGCACCCACGGACGCTACGCTCCTCGCCGACCGGGCGCGCGCCCGTAGGGAAGGGCGGCTCACCCCGGAGGAGGAAGAGCTCCTTCGCGGGAACGACACGACGTCCTGGAGGACCCAAGACCGGCGTCTTGCCGAGCACGGCCTCCGATACGACCCGGACGCCCCTTGGGATCTCCCGGCGGGAGTCACGGTCCCCGACCGCGCTCTCCTGCGCGACGCTCTCCTCCGCGAAGCCGCACGGGCGCTCGAAGCGTCGTGGGACCCCTCGATTCACGTCCAGGAGGCCGTCCGGGCGGGCGCCGACCTAGACCGGGTTCGCAATCTGATCGGGGAGCGGCTCGGGAGCTGGGTCTCCCGCGACTTCCCCGAGATCGACCCGGGCGACCACGAACGCGCCTCGCGGACGGCCTCCGACGGGACGACCCGGCCGGGGCTCGGCCCCGTCGACCCCGGTCTTCTCGAAGCTCGACGCCGGTTGGGCGAGCTCTACCTCGCCGTGGCCGACGCGCGTCGCGCCCTCGAGGACGCCGTCACGGCCTCCTCCCCCGTGCGGACCCCGAACCTCTCCGCGCTTCTCGGGCCGGAGCTTTCCGCTCGCATGGTGGCCCAGGCCGGGGGACTCGATCGGCTCGCCCGTCTCCCCTCGAGCACGGTCCAGGTGCTGGGCGCGGAACGCGCCTTCTTCGAACACCTCCGCGGACACGCTCCGCCCCCGAGGCACGGTCTTCTGTTCCTCCACCCGGCCATCCAATCGGCTCCCCGGGCCGAGCGCGGAAAGCTCGCTCGGGCCCTGGCCGGGAAGGTCGCGATCGCCGCACGGCTCGACCACGAAGGGTCCGAGGTCGACCCGAGCCTTGCCGCCGCGTTCGAGGCGCGTCGGGTCCAAGTCCGAGGACGGAGAGGGTCGGCGCCGCGCTCCCGCGGGGCGGGCTAGCTATCGATCCTTCAGGACTTCCACTTCACCGTGCACCCTGCGACCGACACTTCGCTCGGGTCCACGGTCTTGGCCGCGAGCGCTTGCTCGATCGCACGGGTGAGGTAGTGCTCGCTCGCACGCTCGGGATGCTGGTGGTCGTTGTCGATGCGGCCCTGGAAGAGCAGCTTGCGGTCCGGGCCGAACAGCATCGGATGCGGGGTCACGAGGGCGCCGTAGGCGCGCGCCACGGCCTGCGACTCGTCCTGGAGGTACGGGAACGGGTACTTCTTGTCCGCCGCCCGCTGGACCATCGACTCGAGGCGGTCCTCGGGGTAGGCCCGGGCGTCGTTCGAATTGATCAGCACGATGCCGACCCCCTGGGGCAGGTAGCGGCGGCCGATGTCGATCATCCGGCCTTCCCACGCCTGCACGTAGGGGCAATGGTTGCACCAGAAGACGACCAGCAGGAGCTTGCGGTCGGCGAAGTCCTGCAACCGGTACGTCTTCCCATCGACTCCGGGGAGGGCAAAATCCGGAGCGGGGTCTCCTGGGTGGAGACGGAATTCCACGAGTTCGGCCATGGCCGCGCCAGCATCGCCGTCTTCTTAGCCTTTCGAGCCCCCGAGAAAGTCGGAAGGTGAGGGCCATTTCCGGCGAACCGGGGGCTGCACGGAAGGATTCCCTCGACCGAGGGCCGACCGCCGTGGTCGAAGGGCGGGTCCGCTGCTCCGAGAGCATTCACCGGGACGAGCTCTTGCTGCGACGGGGCGCTTTCGCGATCCGAACGGCCGTCCTTTCGGACCGCGCGGTCTCGGTCGGAGCCGGCGTCCGTCCCGAGGCCGCGTACCTCCTTCGGTCGGAGAGCGCCGGTATCCCGGTCGTCCGCCGCACGACGGGGGGGACCGGGGTCCTCCACGCCCCGGGCGACCTTGTCTGGTCGGTCGTCCTACGCCGGGCCGACCCCCGGGTCGGGAACGACTACGTCCACGCCTATCCCCGCCTCGGGGAAGGGGTCGTGCGCTTTCTCTCCGAAGAAGGGGTTGCGGTGGCGTGGCAGGACCCGCTCGGGGTCGATCCCGATTACTGCTTCTTGAGCGCACGGGGATCGGTCCTTGGGGTGGGAGGGAGGGTCCTCGGGGGAGCCGCCCAGCACCTCTCGGGAGGGGCGCTGCTCCACAGCGGCGTCCTTCCGCTCGAGCTCGACCGGAACCTCCTCGCGGAGCTGTTCGGGCTCTCCGAGCGGTTCCTCGGTCGGTTGACCTCCCTCCGGGAGCTCGGCATCGAAGGGGCTCCCGAGGCGCTCGCGCAGAAGCTCGCGAAGGGCCTCGATGGATCCCTATCTCGGCCGTCGTCGCGATCCCTCGCGCGGGCCTAGTTCGAAGGGCGCGGCACGGCCGGCCACAGCGCTTCGGCCGCGGCCTCGGCCCCCCGTCGGATCTCCGTCCAGTCCCCGTGCGTGAGACGGCGGTGCTGGACCACGGGGACCCCTGCGACGTAGACCGAGTCGATCGCCTCGTCGGAGGCCGAGTACGCGAGGTGCGAGACGATCGCCTCCGGTCGGGCCGGGAGCAGCGACGGATGGTCGAGACGAAAGAGGGAGAGGTCCGCCTGCTTCCCCACCTCGAGCGAGCCGAGGTCCTCTTCGCGGCCGAGAAGGCGCGCTCCCTCGCGTGTGGCGAGGTCGAGGAGCTCCTGGGCCGAGAGGAGCCGCGCGTCCCAGCGCTGGTTCTTCTGCACCAGGCCGCCGATGTGCATCTCGCGCAGCATCGACAGGGAGTTGTTGCTCGCCACCGAGTCGGTGCCGAGCCCGACCGTGGCCCCCGCGGCTCGGAGCTCGACCACGGGCGCGACCCCTCCGGAGGCGAGCTTCAGGTTGGAGCTCGGACAGTGCGCGACCCCGACCTTGCGTCGGGCGAGGATCGAGATCTCCTCCCCGGTGAGCCAGACCGCGTGCGCGGCGACCGAGCGGGGACCGAGGAACCCGATCTCGTCGAGCCAGACGACCGGACGACGGCCGGTCTTCGCCTGGTGCTCATGGACCTCGCGGCGCGTCTCCGAGAGGTGGTAGTGGACGAGCGACCCGGCGGACTCGGCCACTTCCCGGGCCCTGAGCCAGGTCTCCTTTCCGCAGACGTAGACCCCTTGCGGCGCGACGAGCGGCGAGACGAGGGGGTGGCCCTTCCACCGGCCCAGGAACTCCCTCGCGTTCTCGACGGGCACTCCCTTCTGCGTGGTAAGCTCGGCGTCGAGGACCGCCCAACCGAGGAAGCCGCGGATGCCGAGCGACGCGACCGCCCGGGCCACCGCGTCCTCGAAGTAGTAGAGGTCGAGGAACGAGGTCGTCCCGCTGAGCAGCATCTCCGCGATCCCCGCGCGCGCCCCGGCCTCGACATCGGACTCGGTCCGCCGCGCGTCCACGGTGAAGAGCGCCTCCAGAAAGCCGGCGAGCTCGCGGTCGTCCGCGAGGCCCCGGAGCGGGCTCATCGCCACGTGCGTGTGCGCGTTCACGAAGCCGGGGACGATCGCATAGCCGGAGGCGTCGACCTCCACGTCGGCCGGGTCCGCTCGGGCCTCCCCGACCGAGACGATGCGTTCGCCCTCGACGCGGAGGTCCCCCCGGAGGACGCGACGACGGGGGTCTTGCGTGACGAGGAGACCGCCGCGAAAGACGGTCGAGCGGGGGAGGGTCACCGAGGGCACGGCGGTCGGGACCCGTTCCCGCGATAAAGCCGTTCGCTCCGCGCCGGCCTCAGGCTCCCGGGAACCGGGTCGGTCGAGCGGCACCTCGAGCGGCGGGAGGAGGCGAGTGGTTCTTGGGTGGTCGGGACGCGCACGCCCTAGATGTCGAGGTTCGTGACCTCGACCGCGTGGTCCTGGATGTACTGACGGCGCGGCTCGACCTCTTCGCCCATCAGGATCTGGAACAGCTCGTTCGCCCGACCGGCGTCCTCGACCGTGACCTTGAGCAGCGTGCGCGAACCCGGATGCATGGTGGTGTCGGCGAGCTGCTCGGCGGTCATCTCGCCGAGCCCCTTGTACCGGTTCATCGTGACGCCCTTCATCCCTCCGAGCTCGGTAAGGATCTGGTCCCGCTCTTGGTCGGAATAGGCGTACTGGACCCGCGATCCCTTCTGGATCCGGTAGAGCGGGGCCTGGGCGATGTAGACGTGGCCCTCGGTGATGAGCTCCGGCATCTTCCGGTAGAAGAGCGTGAGGAGCAGCGTGCGGATGTGCGAACCGTCGACGTCGGCATCCGTCATCAGGATGATCTTGTGGTAGCGCAGGCGCGATAGGTCCTGCTCGTCGCCGATCCCGATCCCGATCGCTGTGATCAGGGCCCGGATCGCCTCGTTCTGGAGCATCTTGTCGAGTCGGGCCTTCTCCACGTTCAGGATCTTTCCGCGGAGCGGCAGCACGGCCTGGAATTCCCGGTCCCGGCCCTGCTTCGCGGTCCCGCCGGCGCTGTCCCCCTCCACGAGGAAGAGCTCGCACTCGGCGGGGTCGTGCGAGTGGCAATCGGCGAGCTTTCCCGGGAGCCCGCCCCCTTCGAGGAGACCCTTGCGGCGCGTGAGCTCCCGTGCCTTGCGGGCGGCCTCCCGTGCTTGGGAGGCCTGCACGGCCTTCGAGATGAGCGACTGGCCGACCGCGGGGTGCTCTTCGAGGAACTCGGCGAGCTTCTCGTTGACGGCGCTCTCGACCTGGCCCTTGACCTCCGAGTTCCCGAGGCGCGCCTTCGTCTGGCCCTCGAACTGGGGCTCGAGGACCTTCACGGATAGGACCGAAGTGAGCCCTTCCCGGACGTCCTCGCCCGTGAGCCCCTCCTTGTCCCCCTTCACGAACCCACGCTTCCGGGCGTAGTCGTTGAGCGTGCGCGTGAGGGCCGACCGCAGGCCCATCACGTGGGTCCCTCCGTCCACGGTGTTGATGTTGTTCACGAACGCGAGGGTGGTCTCGTTGTACCCGTCGTTGTACTGGAGCGCCACCTCGATGTCGGTCGAGTCCCGCTTCGCGTGGAGCGAGATTGGGGGCTGGAACAGCACGTTCGAACCCTTGTTGAGGTCCTCCACGAACTCGACGATGCCACCGGCGTGGTGGAACGTCTCCGAGAACCCGTCCCGCTCATCCTGGAACCGGATCGTGACCCCCGGGTTCAGGAACGAGAGCTCCTTGAGCCGACGAGCGACCGTCTCCTTGTCGAAGGTGGGAGCCTCGAGCACCGTCCCGTCCGGCTTGAACCGGACATCGGTCCCGGTCGAGTCCGCCTTGCCGACGACCTTGAGCGGCGCGACGGGGGCCCCGTGCTCGTACCGCTGGAAGTACTCGTGACCGTCCCGGAAGACGTGCACCTCGAGCCACTCGGAGAGGGCGTTCACCACGTGAACGCCGACGCCGTGGAGTCCGCCCGACACCTTGTAGGTGTTCCGGTCGAACTTCGACCCCGCATGGAGGACCGTCATCACGATCTCGAGCGCGGGCCGGTTGTACTTCGGGTGGTTCTCGACCGGGATCCCACGGCCGTTGTCCCGGACCGAGCACGAACCGTCCGGGTGGAGGGTCACCTGGATCTCCGTGCACGCACCGGCAAGGACCTCGTCGATCGAGTTGTCGACGACCTCGTAGACCAGGTGGTGGAGGCCCCGGGCATCGGTCGAGCCGATGTACATTCCGGGGCGGCGGCGAACGGCCGAAAGTCCCTCGAGTACTTGGATGGAACTCGCATCGTATGCGGGGACGTCGACCGACTGCTGCGCCATCGTAAATCGAGGTGGGAAACCGACCCAATTCTACCGAGCCGGGCATGCGTTATAACGCTTGGGTTTCGAAGGAAAAGTGGGTCAAGAACGACCCCCCGGAACGGGTCGTTTCCGGGCCCTGAAAAGGGCCCCTTCGCGCGTCCAAAATGCCCCTCCGGCCGGACCCGTTTCCGGGGACGGGTACCGGGTCGCCCCCCGTCGCGTACACTCCTTCCTCGCGAGGTGTCGGTTCGATTCGGGAAGTTCCTCGCCCCTCCCCCGAACGGGAGCCGGGTCGGCTCGGTCCCTCGCAATAAGGCCTATTAGGGCCAGCCACCCTGCGACCGACCAATCCTCATGCCCGAAGAGACCGCGGAGGCTCCCACGGCGGCGAAAGCGGGAAGTGCGTCGACGGACAAACCCTCGGCCGAGGCACCGCACGAGACCGCGGAGGACTGGGCCACCCGGTACAAGTACCTCCTGGCCGACTTCGACAACTTCCGCCGTCGGGTCGAGCGGGACCGGGAAGCGATCTCGCGGCAGGCCCGCGCTGGCCTCGTCCGTGAGCTGCTCCCCATCTTCGAAGCGTTCCGCGTGGCCCACGAGGCGCTCGCGCACCTCCCCGCGTCGGATTCGATGCGGAAAGGGCTCGAACTGCTCGACCACGAGTGGGACAAGTTCCTGAAGCACGAAGGCGTCGAGCCCGTGGCCGCGGTCGGACGGCCGTTCCGGCCGGAGGAGGCCGAGGCCGTGGGAGAGGCGCCCGCGGGACCGGGGCATCCCGACGGGTCGGTGGCGGAGGTCGTGCAGCAGGGATACCGGTTCTACGGCGGGCTCCTGCGACCCGCAAAGGTCATCGTGGCACGGTCCCACGGGGAATCGTCCTCCCCGGACGGGGCGAGCGGGGAACCGTCCGCCCAGGAATAGGCAGGCCATGGAGCGAAATTCCGAGGTCCCGGCGTTCTACCGTCGGACCCTCGCGGAACGTCGTGCCTTCGTAGCGGAGTGGGCCGGGCTCACCGAGGAGGAGGCGAAGTCGTTCGAGTTCCCGCCGGGAGTGGAGGCGGGCACCGTGGACCGGATGATCGAGAACGTGATCGGCGTGATGCCGCTCCCGCTCGGCATCGCCACGAACTTCCAGATCAACGGCCGGGACTACCTTATCCCGATGGCGATCGAGGAGCCGAGCGTCGTGGCGGCCGCGTCGAACGCGGCGAAGGTCGCGCGCGCCGCCGGAGGATTCACGGCCGAGACCACACCCCCGGTGATGATCGGTCAGGTGCAGATCCTCGACGTGCCGGACCCGAAGGCCGCGCGTCATCGGATCCTGCACCAGAGGGACGCGCTCCTCGAGACGGCGAACGCTCTCGACCCGGTCCTCGTGAAGTTCGGTGGGGGAGCGAAGGACCTCGAGGTCCGCATCGTCCCGTCCGCGCGCGGGACGATGGTCGTCGTCCACCTCCTCGTCGACGCACGGGACGCCGGCGGCATGAACGCCGTCAACACGATGTGCGAGGCGCTCGCCCCCGAGCTCGCCCGAATCGCGGGCGGGCGGGTGGTGCTCCGGATCATCTCGAACCTCGCCACCCACCGGCTCGCGCGGGCGCACGCCACGTTCCGGGCGGACCTTCTGGCCACGGACACGAAGAGCGGCGCGGAGGTCGTCGATTCGATCCTCGACGCCTACGCCCTCGCCGTGACCGACCCGTACCGGTGCGCCACGCACAACAAGGGGATCATGAACGGCGTCTCCGCGGTCGTGGTCGCCACGGGGAACGACTTCCGGGCCATCGAGAGCGGAGCGCACTCGTACGCGGCCTGGACGGCCGTCGGGACGGACAGCCCGATCCGACCGCTCTCGGCCTACGAGAAGGACGCGAACGGGGACCTGGTCGGGACCATCGAGATCCCGGTGCCCGTCGGCCTGATCGGGGGCGCGACCGCCGTCCACCCGACCGCTAAGGCGAACGTGAAGGTCCTTGGGGTCACGTCCGCGTCCGAGCTCGGCCAGGTGCTCGCCGCGGTCGGACTGGCCCAGAACTTCGCCGCGCTCCGGGCGCTCGCGACCGAGGGGATCCAGCGGGGCCATATGGAGCTCCACGCCCGGAACCTCGCGGTGAGTGCGGGGGCGAAACCTAACGAGGTCGACCGTGTCGTCGAGCGGCTCGTGAAGGAGCACGCGGTCCGGTTCGACCGGGCGAAAGCGATCCTCGAGGAGATCCGGAGAGAACGATGAAGGTCGGAGTGCTCGCGTTGCAAGGAGACTTCCCCGAGACCCTCGCCGCCCTCGGCCGGGTCCTGCCGGACGAGGACGTGATCCCGGTCCGAGCCCCGCAAGAGCTCGGTCAGGTCCAGGCCCTCTTCCTCCCGGGGGGCGAGTCGACGACGATCGCCCGGCTCCTCGTGCAGGCGGGCCTGTGGAACCACATCTCGGACCGGATCCGAACCGGACTCCCGGTCCTCGCTACGTGCGCGGGTCTCATCCTGCTCGCTCGCGAGCTCGTCCCCAGCGTCGCCGGCCTCGACCCTCCGACGATGGGTGCGCTCGACGCGCAGGTCCGCCGGAACGACTACGGCTCCCAGCGCGAATCGTTCGAGGCGCCACTGCGCGTCGAGGGGCTCGAGGGGGGTTCCTTCCCGGGCGTGTTCATCCGGTCGCCGCGCATCCTCTCCTTCGGCCCCGACGTGACCCCGATCGCCTGGCACGGGACCGAGGTCGTCGGGATCCGGTCGGGCGCGATCTGGGGGCTCACCTTCCACCCCGAGCTCTCGGGCGACCCCCGGCTCCACCAATTGTTCCTTCGGGCGACCCACCCCGTGGCCCCCGCCCCTACCCACGGAACCAAACGAACGCGACGATCGCGACGCTGAGCACCACCGCCCCGACGACCGCGAGCATCCATCGGGTGCGTCGGGAGATCCCCTTCCACGAGCCGAAGACGATCGGCACAGGTCCGAGGAGGACCACACCTCCCAGCCCTCCCGATGGGCCTCCCGACGCAGGCGGAGGGCTCGGGGTGGGCGGCGGGATTCGCTCCCCCCACTCTTCCGTGAGGGCGAACGGCAGCGTGAGGAACCCGGCGACGAACAGCACAACTCCGAGAAGGAACAGGGGCGACGAACCCGTCACGACCGGCACGATCACGAGGAGGTACACGCTCGCGCCGCCCTCGGCGACGCTGATCGCCACCAGGGCGACCCCTCCCACGAGGAGGGTCAGGGAGGCGAGAAGCGCTCCTCTCACGCCCAAGACGACCGCCGTCCCGGTTCTTTCGGGTTGCGGCGCTCGGGGCGTTCGCGGGTCAGTGGTACGTGTCGAAGCGGTACGGTTCGAGCGGCAGCTCTCCGAGCGCCATGAGGAACTCCGGAGGCGTCAGGACCGGTCGGGGATAGTTCGCCCCGTCGTCGAGCGCGATGCGGGGGCACGCCGTGCTCACGTAGGCGTCGAAGGCGCGGCCTTCGAGGTCCCGGGGGTCGAGCCGGTCGAACAGGAGGATCTCGGCGTCCCATCCTTTGGCCCGCGCTCGCTCCTGGAGCGCGAGCGCGGTCGGGCTGCGGTTCTGCCCGACGAACGTCGAGACGAGGATCCCCCAGCGGCGGGCCTCCCGGACCCCCGCGACCACGAGCTGGCGCCGGCGCACGAGGGCTCCCCGGTCGATCGGGCCCTCGAGTTCCGCTCGGAGAGGGTCGAGCGCATGCACCGGACGGTCGACCGCAAACGCGAGCCCGATGGGATGGAACCGCCCGGTGCCGAGGAAGAGGAACGCCTCCACCTCGTTCGCCACGGCCTCGGCGCCCGTGTAGTTGCAGCCGAGGGCCTGGGCCGGCCACGCGAGCCGACGGTCTCCGAGGGCCGAGCGCAGCTCGTACCCTCGGCGAGCGAGCGCCGTCCCGAGGGGTTCCACGAGGTCGAGGTGCTGGACCGATGCCACCACGCCGAGGCGCTTCGGAAGGCCGGCCTCGTCCACGACCCGTGCGAGACGTTCGGGGTCCCCCGCCGGCTCGCGCATCTCGACGAAGAAGGTGGGGCGATGGAGCGGAACGTTCGGGATCGGGGCATGCCCGAGGACGACCGCAAGGTCCGCCCGAGGGGCCTCGTCCCGCGAAGGGAGGTCGCAGGCACCGAAGCAGGGACGAGCGGCGAGGTCGACCGGGACACCGGTCGCGTCCCGGAGGTGGGAGGCGATCTCGTGGGCGTTGCGGACGAGCCCCGCCGGGACCTGGAGCACGAGCCGCGTGGGATTCGCGGCTCGGATTGCCGCGTCGAGCTCCGGGCCCAGAGTGGCGAACCGGCGCGCGACCGGTAAAGGGCGCTCGGGTTCGGGTCGCTCGGTCCCCATCGCCCGAGGACCGAAGAGCGCGGCTAAACGTTTGGGGGGTCGCTCGAACGGGGCGCGGTCCCGCCCGAGGCACGGCCCGTGAGCCGGTCCCGAAGACGCTCGACCGCGGCGCGGTTGTCCTCGAAATGCAGGCGGCGCACCGCTTCTTCCGCCGGGACCCAGTCGAACGCCTCGTGTTCGGAGCTTAAGCGCGGAAGGAACGACCGGGGCACCTTCACCGCGTACGCATGGAGCCGCCAGACCTCGCCGCTGTCGACCCGGAACGGGACGGCCCACTCAAGGTCGATGAGCCGGTCCTCCCCGACGGAAAGACCGGTCTCCTCCTCGAGCTCCCGCGAAAGGGCGCTCGGGAAGTCCGGGTCGGTCGGCTCGACCTTGCCGCTCACCGGCACCCAGATCCGCCCCCGCTCGGGGGGCCGTCGAAAGAGGAGGAGCTCGAGCGGCGGGAACGCGAAGAGGTACCCCTCGACGCACTCCCTCGCCACCGGGCCCGACGGGCGTTCGGTCACTACCCCCCTCGCGAGAGGATCTTGAGGATCGCCTCCGCGGGGGCTCCGTTCGCCTGGAAGAGGGCCTCGATCGCCTCCTCTCGGGAGACGTTCGCCTGCTCCATCACGAGGTGGATGTCCTCCTCGGGCGGGCCCGTCGGGGCCGGCACGGGCCCGGGGGCGGCGGTCGGGGGGCCCGGGGGAGCCGCGCCGGCGGTCGCCGCGGCCGAGCGCGGCCGGACCTCGGGATTCCCCACGACCTGGTAGGTGCGGACCCCCTGGACGGTGAGGATCGTCACTTCGGGCGAGCGGAAGACATGCTCCTTCGTCTTCGTGCGAACGACCACTTCCTCCACATCGGCGACCTCCTCCGTGGTCATCCCCATCCGTCGCATCATCAACTGCATCTGGCGCGCGTTGCGCGGTCCGCCCGGGATCATGGCGTCCTCCTCGACTACGTCTCGTCGTCCCCCGATACGGCGCGGAGCTTCGCCTCGAGGTCCGGGTCCTCGAAGGTGATCTCGTCCGCGTCGGGGGCAACGAGCTGTCGGCGTCCTCGTCCCCGCGGCACCTCGCTGTCCCGGCGCGCCTGCGCCGTCAGCTCCTCGAGGAGCCCGACCACCCCGGCCATCAGGTTCCAGCCGGTGTGCGAGGCGTAGAAGATGCGGCCCTGGTCGGTGAAGAGGCGGGCCTCGACCGTGAGGTCGTTCGTCCGGTGCGTTCCCTGCGGAGCGAAGTGGAGCGTGAGCAGCGTCGGTCGAACGTACCGTCCGATCCGGCGAAGCCCCTTCGCGATCCCTCCGTCGATCTCCGCGATCAGGCTCGGGTCGGCCGACCCGCGCAGCCCGGTGATCTCCACATAGACGCTCTCGACACCTTCCTTTCGGACGGTCGGGCGAGCACGGGAGATCGCGAGGCCCAGAAGGTCCGCCTCGGCGACGATCCGGGTCGGTCGGCTGTCCTCGACGACGAAGACGCTCGAGACCTCCTCGCGCGCCATCACGCGCGCGGCCTCGAGCACGGAGGCCCCGAGCGGCACCGTGATCGCCGGGGAACGCATGATCGAACCGACCTTCACCTCGAGCGCGGAGCGGTTCGCCCGCGCGTCGCGCTTCCCGCCCACGACCGGCCGCCAGAGGACCGAGCCCAGGTCGGCGACGCCGACCGCGCCGACGATCCGGCCCTTCCGGTCGACGACGGGCATCGGGTGGTCCTCGAGCAAGCGCAGCTGCGTGACCAGGTTCCGGACCAGGTCGTCCTCCCGGACGACCTCCTCGGCAGAACGGGCGATCTGCTCGACCGTCGGCCCTTCGGCGGTGCGCATCTGGGGAAGGCCCGGCATCGCGCGGACCAGGTCCGCGCGGCTCACGATGCCGAGGAGCTCCCCCCGCCGGCCGACGACCGGTGCGGCCCGAAGGCCGGACGAAAGGAGCTGCTCCGCGACCTCGGGGAATGGGGTCGTCGGGAGGACCAACGGCGGGAGCACCAGAAGGTGCTCGACCTTGGTCGCGAGCGACCAGCGGCCCCGCCGCGCGATCGACTCGATCGTGATCATTCCGAGGAGGCGGGAGTGCCGGAGGACCGGGATCTCGTGGACCCGACGGGACCGCATCAATCCGAGCGCTTTCGAGATCGGTGCATCGTACGGGAGCGTCGCGGGACGCGCGGTCATGAGGTCGCTTGCGGTCGGCCAACCCGTGGGCATAGGTTCGGGGCACCCGAAGGGGAGGTTTTGAAGCCTGCGGCCCACGCACGCGCGGGTCAGCGCAGGTCGCGGGCCATCTGGTAGCCGTTCTCTCCGTCGGAGTAGTACGAGCGGAGGAGGTCGACCGCGGAGAACTGGTATCGGGAGTAGAACCGGATCGCCGTGGCGTTCGATACGCGCACCTCGAGCGTCACCCGGCGGAACCCCCGTTCCCGGCATCGCTCGAGGAACGACGACATGAGGAGCGTCCCGATCCCCTGGGAGCGCCGCTGGCGGTCGATCGCGAACATGAGCACCCGCGCCTCGCCCGCGACCTGGTTCACGCCGAGCAGGAACCCGGCCGGGACGTCGGACGTATCGGCGGCGATCAAGAATCCCCTCGGCCACTCCGTGGCGAGCGAGCCGTAGAGGGCCGGGTCGTAGTGTTCGTGGAGGGCCTCGGCGACGATCGCGACCACATGCAGAAGGTCCATCGCTCGGAACTCGCGGAGCGTGACCGCGGGCCGGGACTCCGGTGCCGGGGACGCCTCTGCGCCCACCGCCGAATCAGCGATACATCTCACCCGGCCCCTCGGGCTCCGCCCTCCGCATGCTCGCGATCGATTCCCGGGTTTGCTGCAACGTCTTTCGGACCTCGAGCTCGATCTGCCGGGCCTTCTCCCGGAGCGGCTTCGTATCGAGGACGAGGAGCGGGACGAGCGGGTTGATCGTCTCGATCACCTTCGCCGCCGCCCGCGCGTCGGGATAGTCCTTGTGCGCCTGCGCGACCAGGCAGAGGACCGGCGTCGTGCGCGCGATCGCGCCGAGGAGAAGCCCTCCCGAGAGGCCGGTCACAACGCCGCTCGCCGCCTCGAAGCGGTACTTCTCGAGGAGGGGGGTCGCCGCCCGGTTCGCCATCGCCACGACGCGGGCGTCCCCGCGCGCCTCGCCCTCGATCGGCTGCCCTTCCACGACGACGATCAGCTGGACCCCTTTCTCTTCCGCCCAGTTGAGAAGGCTGCGACCGATGACGTGGAGCATCGATGGGGGCGGCTGGATGTCGGAGAGGACCACGAGGAGCTGGTCGCAGGAACGGTCGACCCCACAGACGAGCTTGCTCGCGTAGAATCGGACGGGGGCGCTCACGACCCCCTCCTCCATGATGACGGTCGGTGGGAACTCCTCGCTCGTCATGTACGCGACGAGCGTCATGTCGAGGGAGTGCACGAGGTACGACGCCGCCACCGAACCCACGAGGCCGTGGGTCGGGAACCCGACCACCATCATCGCGCCCCGGAGCGGCTCGTCCCGGGTGTCGACGATGGAGACCTCGGATGGCGACATTCGGAACGGCCGAGCCCGGCGCCTCGGTGAGGACGCACCTCGGGCTCGTTTATGGTGCTTTGGGCCGGGGTTCCGGGGGGCCCGTTCCCCTTTTAAACCGGCTCGGTGCACCCTAGAAGGAAGAAACCCATGAAGGTCCTGATCACGGGCATCGATGGATACTCCGGCTGGCCGCTCGCCCTACACCTCCTCGGCCGAGGGCATGAGGTGGTCGGGATCGACAACTTCGTGACCCGTCGCCGAGTCAAGGAGGTCGGTTCGTGGTCCGCGACCCCGATCCCGTCGTTTTCGAGCCGGCAGAAGGCCGTGCGGGAGCTCCTCGGCAAGGAGCTTGGGTTCTATCGCGGCGACCTCGGGGACTACGACTTCGTGCACAGCGTCCTCGCGCGGGAGACGCCGGACGCGATCGTCCACCTCGCCGAGCAGCGGAGCGCGCCGTACTCGATGATCGACGTCCACCACGCGGTCACGACCCAGGTCGAGAACCTCGTGGGCACGCTCCATTTGCTCTACGCGATCCGGGATACCTGTCCGAAGACCCATCTCGTGAAGATGGGGACGATGGGCGAGTACGGGACACCGAACACCGACATCCCCGAGGGGTTCTTCGAGGTCGAGTTCCACGGTCGGAAGGACTACCTTCCGTTCCCCCGCCAGGCCGGCTCTTGGTACCACTGGAGCAAGGTGTTCGACTCGGGCGACGTCATGTTCGCCTCCAAGATCTTCGGCATCGCCGCGACCGACGTGATGCAGGGCGTCATCTACGGGATTCGGACGGCCGAGATGACCGACCGGAAGCTCCTCACCCGGTTCGATTTCGACGAGACGTGGGGAACCGCGCTCAACCGGTTCATCGCGCAGGCCGTCCTCGGTCTGCCGATCACGGCGTACGGGAAGGGCGAGCAGCGTCGCGGGTTCATCGCCCTCGAGGACTCGATGCAGTCGCTCCGGCTCGCCGTGGAGAACCCGGCCGAGCCCGGCGAGTACCGCGTGCTGAACCAGTTCGATGCGGCCTACTCCGTGAACGAGCTCGCCGACACCACCGCCCGCGTCGCGAAGGAGTTTGGCCTCTCCCCGGTGATTCAACATCCGCCCGACCCTCGCGTCGAGGCCGAGCAGCACTACTACAACCCCCTTCACGAGCGCTTGATCACCCTCGGGTACCGCCGCACCCGCGAGCTCGAAGAGGTCGTTCGGGAGATCTTCCACGACCTCCTCCACTACCGCCGCCGGCTCGAGGCCAAGCGCCACGTGGTCCAACCGACCGTCCAGTGGCGGTCGGTCGACAGCCGACCTGCCCTTCAGGCACGGGAGCCCTCACCGGCGCCGCCGCTGGCCCCGCACGGGACGGGACCGTCGGCGTCCGAAGGCTCTCCGACGACGTGAGCCTCCCATGGAAGCGGTGGTTACCCTCGCAGGCGAGGGCACCCGCATGCTCCCGTGGACCCGGGGGCTGCGCAAGGAGTTCCTTCCGCTCTACGACCGGGGCAGCGCCGGCCAACCGGTGCTGAAGCCGGTCGCGCACCTCGTCGTCGAGACCCTCGTAGCCGCCGGGGCCTACCACCTCACCCTCGTCCACCAGCCGCGGGACGCGGAGTCGGTCCGCAACTACTTCACGGTCGACCCGGCCTTCTTGCGGAGGCATCGCCATCACGGAGAGAGGCTGACGGAGACGCGACGGTTCTACGACACGCTCGGCCGGTTGCGGGTCTCCTTCGCCGTCCAGGACCGGCCCCGCGGGTTCGGCGACGCGGTCCTTCGCGCGAAGCCGGCGGTCGGGGGACAGCGGTTCCTCCTGCACTCGGGCGACGCGTTCCTTCTCGAGCCCCACCGGGGTCACCTCCTGCGAGCGATGGGCGCGTTCCTCGAGAGGGACGGGCTCGACGCCGTTCTCCTGGTCCGTAAGGTCGCCGACCCGCGCCGCTACGGGGTCGTGGAGGGAACCGCCGGACCGCCCGTGCACGGGATCCGCCGGCTCGACGTCCAGGCGATGGTCGAGAAGCCCGAACAGCCGAAGACCCACTGGGCGGCCACCGCGGCGTACGCGTTCCACCCGTCGATCTTCTCCGCCCTCGAGAAGCACCGCCGCGTCCACCACCCGAAGGAGCTCGAGCTCACCGACGGGATCCGGGGCCTGATTGCCGACGGGGGCCGGGTGGCCGCCCTCGTGATGACCCCGAGGCTCGGGGAGTGGTGGTCGGTCGGCTCCCCCGAGGGGTACGGCCGGGCGCTCGACCGGACCCGAACCTTCTCGGCTCAGGCGCCTTCCGAACCGCACCATTAAGATGCGCCGGGCCCTTTCTTAGAGGCACCTCCGCGGCCCGGGGTCGCGGGGGGGAAAAGGGAATCCACTCGATGAAGCGACAGATGGTGGACATGCTGTCGGAGCTCGTGAAGATCCCGAGCGACCCGTTCTCCGACAAGCAGGAGGTGCTCGACTACGTGCAGTCGTTCACCGACCAGATCCACATGCGGAACACCCTCTTCGGTGACCCCCAGGCGCCCGCCCTGCTCGCCGAGTCCGGCCAGGGAGGTGTGGTCCTCTCCGGCCACCTCGACACCCCGCCGGTCGGGGATTATTGGAGCTTCTCCCAGAGCCAGCTCGCCTCGGGACGGATGTACGGCCGCGGCGCCGCGGACATGAAGGGAACGGTGGTCGCGATGCTCGACGCGGCCCAGGACCTCGTCGCCCGAAAGATCCCCATCGTGCTCGCGTTCACGACCGACGAGGAGACCTCGATGCAAGGGGCGATGGCGCTCGCGAAGACGCTGCCCCTGCGCCGGGCGAAGGCCGTCGTCGTGGGCGAACCCACGGGCCTTCGGGTCGCCTACGCCGAGAAGGGGGTCCTCGACCTTGCGATCGAGACCCGGGGGAAGGCGGCCCACGGAGCGATGCCGCACCTCGGCGAGAACGCCATCGGCAAGATGATGCGGATCCTCCGCGGCCTCGAGTCGTTCAAGGGCCGCATCGCGCACCCCGAGCTCGGCATGGTCACACTCAACATCGGAACGTTCGTCGGCGGGACGCGGATCAACGTCGTCCCGAACAAGTGCACGTCCGAGGTCGACATCCGGTTCCCCCCGCCGTACACCCCCGACCAGCTCTACCACGAGATCGAGGAGCACCTGCGTCGGATCAAGACGCCCTTCACGCTCCGCCGCATCCTCACGATGTCCGCGGTCCAGATCGACCCGAACTCCGAGCACGTGAAGCTCCTTCGGGACGTCGCGCAGGCGGAGACCACGGTGCTCGCCCACGCCTCCGAGGCCGTCCATTACACGCAGGTGAACCCGCGCGTCGTGATCTTCGGCGCGGGCGAGGAGGAGCTCTCCCACCAGGCGAACGAGTACGTCAAGATCGAGTCGGTCGCCCGCGCGACCGAGGTCTACAAGAAGTACGCCCAGCGCCTCGCCTCGATGCGCACGCTATCGTGAGAACGGGGTCGTTCGTTCTCGCGGCACGCGGGGCCCGGACCGTCAAGTAAGGGGAGGACTACTTCCGGTCCGTGAAGGTCGCCCAGCTCGCGACCCGGTACCCGCCCGCGCCCGGCGGGGTCGAACGCCACGTCGCCGAGGTCGCGCCCCGGCTCCACGCGCGGGGGCACACGGTCGATGTCTACACGAGCGACCTCTACCGGGAGTTCCCGGCGATGGAGAGGCTCGCTCCGAGCGTTCCGCGCGAGGAGACGACCTCCTTCGGCGCCATCCACCGCCTTGCGGTCTGGTCGCTTCCGGGCGAACTCCACTACACATTCTTCCGGGGGCTTCGCGCCGCGCTCGCACGGGACCGACCCGACGTCCTCCACGCCCACACGTACGGCACGAACCAGGTGGCCGCGGCGCACCGTCACCATCTCCGGTTCGGGACCCCGTTCGTCCTCACGGCCCACTTCCATCCGGTCTGGTCGATCGAGGGAGGGTGGTTCCGCCATCGCCTTCGGGGGTTCTACGACCGGTACGTCGCGGGCGGTGTGGTCCGGGACGCATCTCGGATCATCGTGCAGACCCGGGAGGAGGAGAGGCTGCTGCGCTCCCTCCGTCTCGACCTTCCTCCGCTCGAGGTCCTTCCGCCGGGGTACCGCCCGCTCCCGCCCCCCGTCCCGGGCGGCCCGACGTTCGTGGAGCGCTACCGAGTCCCGGGCCCGTTCCTCCTGTTCGTCGGTCGGCTCGCGTCGAACAAAGGGCTCCTCGACCTCACCGACGCGTTCGCGTCGCTCTCGAAGGCCGACCGGTCCGCCCAGCTGGTCCTCGTGGGGGAGGACGGGGGGCAACGCGCACCGGTGGAAGCGAGGGCCCGCGCGCTCGGGATCGCGGACCGGGTCCACCTCGTGGGGGCCGTGGGCGACGACGCTGTCCTTTCCGCCGCCTACCACGAGGCCCGCCTCACCGTCCTCCCGAGCGAGTACGAAGCGTTCGGCCTCGTCCTCCTGGAGTCGCTCGCCGCGGGGACGCCCGTCGTCGCCTCGCGGGTCGGGGGGATCCCCGAGTTCGTGGACGACGGCAAGGCCGGCCTTCTCGTGCCCCCCCACTCGCCGGGCGCTCTCTTCGAGGCGATGGGTCGGCTCTGGTCCGACCGGGACCTCGCCCGCCGGATGGGGGAGTACGGCCGCGCGGAGGTGGCCCCACGGTACCGGTGGGACGCGGTCGTGGACCGACTCGATGCAATCTACCGCGAGGTGACGCAGCGGTGAAGATCGCGCACGTGCTCCTTCGGTTCGATGCTCCGGGCGGGGTCGAAACGAACGTTCGGGAGGTCACCCGACGCCTCCGGGCCGCCGGCGAGGAGGTCGAGGTCTATGCGAGCGACCTCTACGACGAAGGGCGTTGGGAACGTCGGTCGGGATACGCTCCCACCGTGGACGGGGTCCCGGTCCACCGGTTCCCCGTGCGAAAGCGGCTCGTTCCGGGCCTCACGATGCCGCTCATGGTGGGGCTCATCGACGCCCTTTCCGAGAGCGGAGCGGACGTGATCCACGCGCATTCCCATCGCTACGGCCACGTCCTCGAGGCGGCGGCGGTCGCCGACCGGCTCCGGATCCCGCTCGTCGTCTCCACGCACTACCACCCGGCCCGACGCGACGAGCCCGCCGTAAAGCGCGGCCTCCTCCGCGTCCAGGACGTGGTCTTCGGGATGACCGCCTACCGGGTCGCCCGGGCGATCGTCGTGCAGACCGATCGCGAGGCCCAGCTCGTGCGGGCGTTCGCGCCGGCGAGGAAGCTCCGAACGATCCCACCGGGGATCGACCTCGCCGCGTGGGCCTCTCCCGACGGCGACCGGCCCGAAGGGGTCGAGCTTCCGATGGAGTACTTCCTCTTCGTCGGTCGGGTCGCCCCGAACAAGGGTCTCGCAACGCTTCTCGAAGCGCTCGCGCTTCTCCCTCCGCCCGCGCGTCGACCGCTCGTTCTCATGGGTCGGGACTGGGGCGAGCGGGCCGCTCTCGAGGCACGGGCCCGCGAGCTCGGCGTGGAGAAGGAGGTACGGTTCCTTGGCCATGTGGAGAGCGCCGCGACGTACCGTGCGGTCGTGCGCCGGGCCCGCGCGTTCGTCCTCCCGTCCGAATGGGAGGCGTTCGGCCTCGTGCTCCTCGAGGCGATGGTCGCGGGCACCCCGATCGTCGCGACCGCCGTCGGGGGCGTGCCGGACGTGCTGGACGAGGGCCGTGCCGGGCGGCTCGTGCCGTACGGGGACCCGAACGCCCTCGCCGCGGCGCTTCGGTCGGTGACCGAGGACGCACGGGAGACCACTCGATTGCGCGCCGCCGCGTGCGAGCGCGTGCTCGGCTTCGACTGGTCGGTGACGGTCGACCGGCTCCGGGCGCTCTACCGAGAGCTCGCGCGCAACTGAGCGCGCCGCGCCTCGAGGCGCAGGAGCTCGGCCCCGACGTGGTCGAGGTCCTCGCTCCCGTCCGCGAGATTCCAGCGAGCGACGGCGCGGAAAATCCGGCCGACGAGGCCGACGATCACGCGGAGACCTCCTCCGCGTAGGAGTGGACGATCTTGAGCCCGTCCCGGAGCGCCTTCCGCGAGGCCGCGAACGAGATCCTAAGGTGCGAAGCACCGAGCGACCCGAACGCGTCGCCCGGCGTCGTGATCACCCCCCGGGCGAGGAGGGTCTGAGCGACCTCGGCGCTCGACCGGTTCCACGTGAAGCGGGGGAACGCGTAGAATGCTCCCTGGGGAGGCACGAGCGAGAGCCCCGGCATCTTCCCAAGGAGCTTTGTGACGAGCTCGCGGCGGGCCCGGAACTCCTTCACCATCGCGGGGAGCGTCGGGGACCTGCTTCGAAGGCCAGCGAGGACCGCGTACTGCACGGGGGTGGAGGGACAGGCCAGGAGGTGGTAGTGGATCTTGTTGATCGTCGCCGCGAGCGTCTTCGGCGCCACCAGGAACCCGATCCGCCAGCCCGTGACCGCGAGCGTCTTCGAGAACGAGTTCGCGATCACCACACGGTCGCTGCGGCCCCAGAACGACGTCGCCGTCGTGCCGTAGACGATCTGTTCGTACACCTCGTCCGAGACGATCGTGAGGTTGTGCCGGTCGGCGAACGCCACGATCCGGTCGACCACGGATCGCGGAAAGACGGCCCCCGTGGGGTTCGATGGGCTGTTGACGACGATCGCCCGTGTTCGCGGGCTCACGAGGCGCTCGAGCTCGTCGAAATCGGGGAGGAACTTCTGCTGGGACCTGAGGCTATAGGGAACGGGGACCGCACCCACGAGCTTGGCGTGCGGGGCGTAGAGCACGAAGCCGGGGTTGGGGACGAGCACCTCGGTCGCAGGGTCGTAGAGCGCGAGGGCGGTCGCCATGAGGCCCTCGGACCCCCCCGCGGTGACGATCACGTTCTCCCGCTGGGTGCCCGGGTCCAGCTCGCGGTACCGTTCTGCGATCTCGTCCCGAAGCTCGGGGATCCCGGAGGAGGGCCCGTAGTGATTGAGCCCGGCGCGAGCGGCGGCGCAGAGCGCCTCCACGACCTCTTTCGGAGGGTCAAAATCGGGTTCGCCGAGCCCGAGATTGATCGAGTTCGGAGGCGCCGACTCGAACATCTTGCGGATGCCGGAAAGCTCGACCTCCCGCGTGCGCGCCGCGATCATTTTGCGACCGAGCGCGCGGGCCGTTCTTAGGCTTATCCCGTCCCCGGGCGGCTCCGACTCTCTCCCCGCCCTTCGGGACGGGCGAGCACAAGGCCCTTCTACCCGTGCGCTTCGTCCACCGCGGGAGGGGAACGCAACGACCGTCCGGGTCGTGGTGGGGGCGCAGTTCGGGGACGAAGCGAAGGGGAAGATCACCGACTTCCTCGCCTCCGGGGCCCGGTACGTCGTGCGGACCGGCGGGGGGCCGAACGCCGGCCACTCGATCCACCTCCCCGAGGGGACGGTCGTCCTCCACCAGCTCGCCTGCGGCGTGCTCCGTCACGGGGTCGTCGGCGTGAGCGGTCCCGGCATGGTCCTCCAACCGATGAAGCTCGAAGCGGAGATGCAGGACCTCGAGCGTCGGGGCCTTCTCAAAGGCCAGGTCGTCCTTTCAGACCGTGCCCACGTCCTTCTTCCCATCCACGAGCTCGAGGACGCCTGGCAGGACGAGCTGCGCGCGCAGAAGAACCCCGCCGCGGGGCTCGGGACGACACGACAAGGGATCGGGCCTGCGTACGCCGACCGGTCCGCGCGCTTCGGCCTCCGCCTCGGGGATCTCGCCCATCCCGCGCGCGTCCGCGAGGTCCTCGACCTTCTCTATGCGACGAAGGCCCACGTGCCCAACCTTCCTCCGGTGGACCAGCTGGCCACGGAGCTCACGGAGGTCGGCGGCCGGCTCTCCCCGCTCATCCGTTCCACCGAGCCGATGCTCTGGGACGCGATCGCGCGGAACGAGATGATCCTCCTCGAGGGCGCCCAGAGCGCCCTCCTCGATGTCGACTTCGGGACGTACCCGTTCGTCACGAGCTCGCACCCGACGGCGGCGGGAGCGCTCGTCGGGAGCGGCATCCCTCCGACCGAGGTCGACGAGGTGATCGGGATCGCGAAGGCGTACTCGACGCGGGTCGGCGCCGGACCGTTCCCGACCGAGGACACGGGGGAGAAAGGGGAGTTCCTGCGACGCGTCGGCGGAGAGCGCGGGGCGACCACCGGGCGAGCGCGACGCTGCGGCTGGCTCGACCTCGTCCTGCTGCGCTACTCCTGCCGGTTGAATGGGTTCACGGCCCTCGGGATCACGAAGGTCGACGTCCTCGGAGGCCTCGAGGAGGTCCCGGTCTGCACGCAGTACATCATGCCCGACGGCTCGACGATCCGTGACGTGCTCCCCTCCCAGGCCGAGGACCTCGCCCGGGCCCAACCCGTCTACGAGATGCACCCGGGGTGGCCCGAGTTCCACCAGCGCCTCAAGGACCGGATCCTGCGGGACGGCGCGTCGGCGCTCCCCTCCGCGCTCCGGCAGTACCTCGACCGGATCCTCGAGGAGACCGGTGTTCCAGTTCGGTACGTCGGATTCGGACCCGGCCGAGAGGAGACGGTCCCGCTCGCCGCGCCGACGGGTCCTCCGCACCGCGCACCGATCACCCCGTGGACCGGCTAGGCCGGGGCCGTGGCGTTCGACCCGTTCCTCTACGTCGCGTTCGTCGTCGGCCTCGTGGCCGGCCGTCTCGTTCCCCGACGCACTCCGTGGGTCCCCCGGGCGCTCGTCCTGACGGTCATCGTCCTGGTCGGCCTCTTGGGTGCTTCCCTCGACAGCGTGTCCCTTGAAGCCCTCGCGGTGACTATACCGGTCGCGATCGGCTTCGCGGTCCTCATCCTCGGCCTGACCGCGGCCGTCTCCCTCCTTCTGGCCCGCTCGCGGCCGAAGACCGAGCGCTCTACGCCCAGTTCCGAAAGGAAGGAGCGGTTCCCGCTCAGCCTCGTCCTGGTCGGCGCCGTCGTCGCGGGCTTCGGCATTGGCCGGGTCGTGAGCGTGCCCACCGGCTCCGCGATCGAGTGGGCGCTCTACGTGCTGATGGCGCTCGTCGCGTTCGACCTTCCCCTCAAGTGGGTGGCCGTCCGGTCTCTTTGGGTCCCCCTCACCGCGGCCGTGACGGGGGCCCTCATCGCCGGCCCGCTCTTCGCGGTCGTTACGGGGACTGCGGTGCCGGTCGCGATGGGGACCACCCTTGCGTTCGGCTGGTACACGCTCGCGGGGCCGCTCGTTCTCGCTCGCGCGGGAGCGGTAATGGGACTTCTCGCCTTCCTCACGAACTTCCTTCGCGAGAACCTTACGATGGTCCTATCTCCCGTGGTCGGCCCGCGGCTCCGGGGCGAGGGGCTCACGGCCCTCGGAGGGGCGACCGCGATGGACACCACGCTCTACTTCGTCACGCGCTACGGGGACCGTGATGCGGGAAGCCTCGCGCTCGCGAGCGGTCTCATCCTCACGGTCTCGGCGAGCCTCGTGGTTCCCTTGGTGCTGGCGCTCCCGCTCTAGAACCCCTTAAGACGGGACGCCCTTCGACCCCCCGGCGGGCTCGTGGTCCAGCGGTGACGACGTCGCTCTCACACAGCGAAGACCGCCGGTTCGAATCCGGCCGAGCCCACTCTCTTCCCAGAGGATCTTCTCGGGTCGTACTGCGGGCGCGGGACGACGTACGCCCCCCATGGGGACGGCGGCGCGCTCGGCCTAGACGTAGCGTTGGCAGGGGTAACAGTAGTACCGGCCGTACTGGGCGATGAATGTCGTACCGCGCCCACAGCTGGCGCACGGGGGGCCCGTGGTCCCCGGAGGGGGAGGAGGGGATGCGGAGGTCGACGGCGGGTACTGCTGCGCCGGCGGATACTGCTGCGGCGGCGGGTACGGCGGCGACGACGATGGGGCAGGCGCGGGGTACGCCTGCGGCCCCGGTGGATAGGCGGTGTAGCTGGGAGGCGGCGGGGACATCTGCGGCGAAGAGGACGGACCGACCGGCCCCGGTCCGCTCCCAAACGAACGGACCGGTACACTCGGGAAGCCGGCCGTCACGGCGCGCAGGGCGGATCGGCGGGCGACCCACATCAAGACGGACCCAATCACCATGAAGATAAGGGCCAGGACGGCCAGAGCGATGGCCGCCGCGAAGCCGGCGGAATTGCAGGTGGAAACGGAACTGCACGGGCCAGCGATCACATTCGCGAGCGATAGGATTATTCCCAAGAAGAACAGAATCCCGCCGACGATGGTCAGAATCTTAAAGTTCGAGCGTGGACGATACGTTCCCGGGCTCACTGTGGTCATCCCATTGAAGGGCTGCATGCGCTGATTCCGGCTAGAATCGCCGGTAGGGAGACCTCTCAAATCCTCGGTTGGTCAATTCGAATTGACTAAGCGGCGCCGGACGATCACGGCGCTTCTTTCGTAGAGCGCGAAACGCCCGTCTGTGCCGCCGGCACGTCGTCCATCCCGCCGGGGGATTCCGGACGAGGGGATTCTTGACGAAGGACGGAGGGGACGCGTGTCATCGCAAGCGATCTCGCACCGTACTTGGCTATCTTGAGGACCACGGGTCGGGCCCGGTTCATCGACCGGCAATGAACCGACGGACCCGTCCGGGGACGAAGTTCTCCTCTCCGCCGAGCCTCCTTCCGTCCGGGCGGACGAGGAGGGGGAGGACGTCCTCGGCCCCGACCCACCGCTCGACCAGGTCCCGATGGTCGCCGGGGGCGTTCACGTCGACCACAAGCAGGGACCGATGCTGTCGTTCGACGAAGTTGAGTACCATCTCGAAGCAGACCACCTGGGAGGGGGGGAGGTGCCACGCGGAAGGGCCGGCAGGCCGGGCCGTCTCCGACGACGGGAGAGACGCGTCCGTATTGGCCGCGCTCCCGGGGGGAGGGTTGCTCGGCAATCCCCCGCCGGGTAGGAACATGCCGGACAATCGCCGGCCGATCCCACGGCCGACCACGTCCCGGAGGCTCGGGACGGTCTTCGGCTCCCCCGCCACGAACAGTGTGAGCGACGTCGGACCGACCGACGGCGGAAGTCGCGCCACGGAACCCGTGAACGCGCCCCGCTCGCATTACCCCTTTGCCCTCGGGGCCGTGTCGGCTCGACCGAACGTCCCTCGATCGGGGTGACCCCCCCCACGCTGCCCCCCGTCGATGAGAACGGGGATTCGGGGCGGACGGGAGGATTCCGACCGCAGAGGCTCAACAGGCGCCGCGCTGGACGACCTGCTCGCAATGCGAGGCCGGCGTCACGGTCAGGGTGCCCATCTGTCCGAACGGCGCGAAGTACGTACGCACGACCTCTTCGTTCGCGGCCTCGGCGATCACGTAGAGGTGGTGCTGGTGGTCGGTCACCGCGTCGCCGTGGATCTGGATCCCGGCCGTCCCCGCGTTCTGGATGATCGCGAGCAGTCCCATCGCCATCTGGGGGTTCTTCGCGGGGCAGCGTTCGGCCGGATGCGTGTGCTCGGTGACGAAGAGCGGCATGAGCGTGCGCCAAGACCTTCGGAGGATGAACGCACCGATACCCGCGGATTTCGCTTCCCTTCCGAAGCTCCTGCGTCGAGCGCGGGCCCCGGCTTCTTCTGGAACGCGGGGGGAAATGGCCGGAGGATCCTCAGCACGAACCGGCATACGGCCCCGCTTCCCCGAAGCTCCCGAACGTTCCCGGCGAAGCCGGGGGGCTGTCCTACGAGAGCCCTATACTCTGCTCGCTATTTGCAAACGGTCCGAGGCCCGTCATTTCGAGCGAGTAAGATCCCGTCGGGATCTGGGATCCGATGTCGACCATGAGGACCATCCCGGCCGAGAGAAGGGTGGTCGAGCTCCCGATCCCAGAAGACCACGCGTTCTCGACCGAACCGGTCGACCAGACGATCACCTGGCCCGTGGAGGAAAGGATCGCGTATCCGATCACCCCCCCGTAGATCTCAAAGCTTTGGTTCATCACGGAGAGCGTGAAGTCGCCGGCCGTGACGTTGTCGGCCGTGGCCTCGATCGGCAACGAGTAACAAGCGTCACCGCTCGTGCATCCCTGGCTTTCGACGGTCCCGCCGGTCCCGGGTCCCTGGACCTCGCTCGCGCCACCGATAGTGAGCGCGTTCCAGATCGGTTCGGTCGGGGCCGTGCTCCCACAGGTCGAGTTGAACTCGCTGTTGGGAACCACGTCTCCCGTCGTCGCGTTGACGGCCACCGAGAACGTCACGCCCGGCGGTATGGTCTCATTCGCAGTGAACGTGGTCGGGCAGGTCTGGAACTCCACGTTCCAATTCACGTAGGTAGGGGCCCCAACCTCCGACGGGGCGGCAAACACGTCCATCTCAAGATACACGCCCTGAGGGTGAGCAGCTAGGAAGGCCGTCCCTCCCACGCTCGCCGCCGCGGCCATGGCGGTCGGGGAATCTACGATCCCGCTTGGGACCCCACTCACGGAGGGGATGCTGCCGAGGCAGGGACCCGAGATCTCGACGGCCATCAGGATGGTGCCTCCGATGACGGCCACGGCGAGCTCGGACTGCGCGCCCGGCTGGATGAAATCGAACACCCATTCCTCCGCCGTGCCGCTCGTGAGGTTCCCGTGGAACGCGGGGATCGAGAGCTCGCTCGGGATCGGGCCCGCGAACGACGTGACGGTACAGTTCGAGACGGAGCTCAGGTTGAGCGGCGTGGTCGTGGCGACCGGAGCGTCCATTCCGACCGCGGCGTACAGGGTCCAACTGCCGTGCGCGCTCGCGATCCCGTCAGCCAGGCCCTGTGCGGTCGAGAACGGGACGGCCTGCGAGGGTGTTCCCGAGGAGCCGCCACCGAACGCTCCAAGAAAGGCGAGGCTCAGGACGAGAACCACGGCCACGCCGATGACGAGAACGATCATCGTTCTCGGTCGGGGCTGAGATGGAGAAGGAGGACGGGGCGCGGAGGGAGGCAGGGGTTCGGCTACTTCGGACACCGGAGAGGGGTACATCGGCGCGGCGCTGTCCACGGGCATGCAAGGGCGAGAGGGAAGGGAATGCTTCAACCCTTCGAGAAGTCCCTCCGGAGGGATTTCCCGTTCGAGAGATCCGGGGCGGCTCGGTTTCGCCGTACGAGCTCTAGGAAGTCTGGAGAGCGGCGGTGCAGGGTCCCCGTCGCCCGCACAACGGCCTCCCTCAACGGACGTCGTTACGAACGTGCGGGAATCACTAGAAGTGCGCTCGCCTTTTTCTGCTGGGGCCGATGTCTCCTCGGCGAGCCTCGGGACCACGTTCGAGCCTCCGACCGATCAGGTCCCCCGAGCCGCCGGGAGCGGGGACAGGGGAGCGTGAATCGCAACATCCGGCTTCTCACGATCGGCGTCGCAGTCCGGATGCTGGGGAACTCGCTCTACGGGCCGTTCGTTGCCCTGTACCTCCACAACGTCCTGAACTTGGGATACGTGGAGCTCGGGTTGGTCATCGTGTTCATCGGAGCGATCCAGCTCCCCTTCGGGGTCGTTGGAGGGCTCGTCGCGGACCGGGTTCGCCGCAAGAGCCTCATGGTCCTCGGTCTCACGGCCGAGTGCCTCGCCACGTTCGGCCTCGCGTATGCCTTCGCCACGCAGTCGTTGATCCTGGCCGTCCTCGCCGCGTGCTGCGGCGGCTCGGTCGCCTCTCTCTGCGGGCCCGCGTTCTCCGCGTACATCGCCGATTTTGCGGAGGGTTCCGAGCGGACGCGAGGGTTCACGTACTACCGGATCGGGTTCAACGCCGGGTACGCCGTGGGCGTCTCGATGGGCGGACTGCTCATCTCGGTCGTCGGGTTCGCGGGGGGGGTCGCCGCCGCTGCGACGGTCATTGCGGTGGCGACGGTGATCCTGTACCTGTTCCTCGACCCATCTCCGAGGGACCAACGTCTTTCCCAGCCGCTTCCCGCGTCGAATCTCGAGCCGATCGTGGCGCCGAGCCGACGGCGGAGCTTCGGGACGAGCCTTCGGATCCTCGCGAGGGACCGCGCGGCCCTCGAGGTGGCGGTCGCTTTCTTTCTCGCGTCGTTCATCGCGTCGCAGTGGGCGATCATCTTCCCCCTCTACGTCCACAACGTTCTCGGAGTGTCGTACTCGCTCCTGGGGATCGGGCTGGCCCTCAACGGGATCGTGGTCGTGGTAGGGCAGAGCCCGACGACCGAGAGCGTCCTCGGTTGGCGGCACACGACGATCGCCATGCTCGGCATCGTGCTCTACGGGGTCGCGTTCGTCGGTCTCGGGGCGGCGGGCCTCTGGAACGTGGTCCCGGTCGTGGTGTTCTTCCTCTCCGTCGTGGTCCTTACCTTGGGCGAAAACCTGGAGGCGATCCCCTCCGCCACGCTTCCTTCGAACCTCGCCCCCAAGGAGGAGATCGGGTCATACAACGGGGCGTTCGGAGCGTTCGGAACCCTCGGGTTCCTCCTCGCCACGCTCGCGGGTGGGGTCGTCCTCGCGACGGTCACGAACCCCCTTCTGATCTGGGTCGTGCTCAGTGTTCCCGCGGTGCCGGCCGTGATCCTCCTTCGGCACGCCGCCGGGCGGATCCCGGCCGCCGCGAATCGAGCCTAGGCGCGGACGGTCCGGCCTATCCGACCGCACCGCCGATGAGAAGGCCGATCAGGAACGTCCCGGCCGCCGCCCCCATCCCGACCGCGACCATCTCGAGACCGCTCCGAACGAACGGGTTCAGGGACGAGAGCGCGCGGAACAGGCCCGCCAAGAAGAGCGCGATCGCGGTGAGCGCGACCGACAGGACGACGGCCACGTTCCATGGGATGCTCAGGAAGAAGAATGGTGCGAGGGGGACCGCGCCGGCCAAGGCGAACGAGATGCCGGTGAGGAATCCCTGGCGGCCGGGGCGCTCGTCCTCGTCCCCCGCCGCGCCGTACCGTTCCGTGACGAGGGCGTCCAGGAACCGGTGCTGGTCCTCCTGGATGTGCCCCACGACCTGGGTGGCATCCTCCGTCGAGAGCCCCTTCGCCTCGTAGGCATGGATGAGCTGATCTCGCTTCGATTCGGGGGCGACCTCCGCCGCTTCCGCTTCCATCCGGATCTGCGCGTCGCGGGCCTCGCGCTCGGCCTTGACGGACACGTACTCGGACGCGGCCATGGAGAGCGCTCCCGCCACGACAGACGCCGTTCCGGCGATCAGGACGGTCGTGTCCGACCGGGTCGCGCTCGCGACCCCTGCGGAGAGGGCCACGATGCTCGCGAACCCGTCGATCGCCCCCAGGAGGAGGCTGCGGAGCGAGCTGCTTCCCTTCGAGCCTGCGTCCCGGGCGGCGCTCGAGGTCTCGATCTCGTGCGCGATCTCGTCCGGGAGGAGCGTGACGAACGCCTTCTGCGCGTCGGGGTCCTGCCAACGGTGCGCCTGGCGGCGGTACTTCTCGATGCCATCGACCTCGCCGCGGTGAACGAGCGGAAGCACCATCCCCACGCCGAGGAGGCGCGCCATCGCCACGACCATTCGGTGCTCGAAGCTCCTTCGCTCGCGAGGAAGGGGACGGCCGAGCTTCTGAAGGAGGCCGGCCCACAAGGCCGCGTGGTGCTCCTCGTACGTCGCGAGCTGCCGAAGGAGCTCCGCCCGAGCCGGAATGCGGTCGGCGGCCGCGAGCGACCGGTACATCCAAAGGCTCGACCGCTCGTCGAGGTAGTTCGCCTCGACCTCCCGGAGGTCGGAGTCGGTCCACCGGAACGGTAGGGGGGCAGTCGCCATGGCTCTCGCTCGGACCGGCCATAAGTGAGACCTAGATAGTTCATTCGCTCCGAAGAGCGGACCTCGAGGCCCCTCGGGACGTATCGGTCGTCCGGCAGGCGCCCCTGCCGTGGTCTAGTGCCCAACGGGACGGCATAGTGCCGAATTGTTTATCTAATGTAGGCACGATGCTCGAGCGTGTCCGGTAAACCCGCAGGGCTGGGGCGAGCCCCGAGAGCCGTGCTCGCCCATCCCTGGATCACCATTACGGCCTGGGCCATCTTCTTCGTCGTCCTCACGCCCACGGCGCTCACCTACACTCATGTCATCAACTACTCGGGCAGCTCGTCGAGCCCGAGCGGAAGCGAATCGGACCGCGCTCAAGCGCTCCTCTCGACCGTCGTCCCCTCCCATTCCACGCTGATCGTGGCGGTCAACGTCTCCTCGCTTTCCGGTGCGGCCGCCCGGAACGCGACGCTCGCGTTCCAAGAGGCGGTCTCCGCCCAACGAATCGCCTACCTCAACAGCACGTCCTCCGCCTACAGCGCCTTCGCGAGCTACCTCGACAGTTCGTTCGGAGCCGAGGTGCCCACGGTCCGCTCCCTCGGGGCCACCCTCACGAACCTCACGAACGCGGTCTACGGTTTCCCGTCCCGGTTCCTTTCGGCATGGGGAACGGCCGGGGCGACGCGCGGGACCATCAACTCGACGTACACGGACCTCAACGGGTCGACCACGGGCTACGAAGCGGCCTTCCGACTCGCGCTCTGGTCGAACTTCTCCTCTTCGACGAAGGACGTCGCTCAGGTCCAGGGAGCGGTCGAGGCGGCCGCCCCCGGGTATTTCGCTGCCGGACCCGAGCGCAACGCCACTCTCCGCTCGGCGAACGTGAGCGACTACGTCCACGCGGTCCCCTCACTCGTGGCCGAGCTCCTGACCCCCGCGGGAGCGCCTCCGGTGCCCACGACCTGGATCGAGGCCGCGCTCCTCCCCGGGGATTTCGGGACGACTTATGTCGCCCAGTACGGGCTCGCGGGGCTGCCCTCGTACCTTCGGTCCGGGTTCCTGAGCCCCGATGGGTTGCTCGAGATCGTCCTCGTCGTCTTCAACGTCACCGACAGCTTCCGGACGAGCGACGGCACGTATCCGGCGCAGGCCGCCACCCCGACGATCCGTTCTCTCGCGCAGGAGGAGTTCGGAGGTCTCGCGCTCGTCACGGGACCGGGTGCAGCCGCGTACGATTCGCAGCAGATCGAGGCCGGGGCCGGCGCCCTCTTCGCGCTCACCTTCGTCTTCCTCGCGGTGGCCGTCGCGCTCACGCTCCGTTCGTGGATCGCCCCGGTCTTGGCCCTCCTTCTCGTCTCGCTCTCCACGATCGTTGGCTACCTTGCGATCCTCGCCACCGGGGTCTTCGTCGGGAAGGTGGACTTCACCGTCACCTACACGCTGACCGCGGTGACGCTCGGCGTCGCGACCGATTACGCCCTCTTCTTCCTGTACCGCTACCGGGAGGAGCTCACCCGGGGCCGCGACCCGGACACCGCGCTCCGGACGGCCACTCGCGCCTCCGGCTTTGCGATCATCGTGAGCGCGCTCACCGTCGGGGTCGGACTGGGCACGCTCTCGTTCCTGAGCGGGCTCGAGACCTGGGGCCCGGTGCTGTTCCTCTCGGTGCTCACGATCGGGCTCATGGAGATCACGCTCCTGCCGGCGCTCATGCGCCTGATCGGCCCGCGCCTCTTCGTTCGCCGCTGGCTCCGGCCCGCCGGCCCGGTCGCGCAGTCGCCGTTCTACCGTGCGGCCCGACGCTCGTCGTCGCGCCCGGTCCTGGTCCTCGTCCTGGCCGCCGTCATCGCGGTGCCGGCGGTCCTCGGGTTCCTCACGGTTCCCACATCGTACGACTTCTCGGGAGGCTTGCCCGCGAGCACGCAGAGCGCCCAAGGCCAGCAGTGGATCGAGCAGAAGTTCGGCGCCAACCTGCTCTACCCGACCTATGTCATCGTCACGGCGAAGACGATGTTCCTCGAACCGAACGGCTCCGTCTCCCCCGAAGGAGCGCAGGTCCTGCCCGGGGTCGCTGCGGACCTCCTTCACCACGGAGGGGTCGAGTCGGTCTCGGGCCCGTACGTTTCGGGGACGAACCTCACTCCGGTCGCGAACGGGAGCTCGACCGTCACGAGCTACGCTCTCGAGGGAGGAAGGGCCGTCTATTTCACCGTCTACTCGAGCTACGGACCGTACTCGTCTTCGGCGATCGCGCTGGTCGAGTCGCTTCGAAGCAACTCTTCCTACCTCGTGGGGGGGCTCACCTCGTCCGTGATCGACGAGCAGGCGGTCAACAACGTACAGTACCCGCTCCTCGAGCTCGCCATCTCCGTCTTCCTCGGCATCATCCTCGCGGTCGCCTTCCGCAGCGTCTGGATCCCCCTCATCTCGCTCTCGGGGGTGTTCCTCTCCATCTCGGCGACGACGGGTCTCCTCTACCTGATCAGCACGTACCTCCTCCACACCACGCTGCTCTGGTTGATCCCGCTGATCCTGTTCGTGATCCTGATGTCCCTCGGGAACGACTACACCGTCTTCCTCCTCACGCGGGTCCGGGAGGAGCAGTCCCGCCACGGCGGGATCGAGGGGATCCGCCGCGGGATCGCGGGCAGCGGGGTCGTCGTGAGCGCGCTCGGGCTCATCCTCGCCGCGTCGCTCGGCTCGCTCGCCCTTCAGCCGCTCACGTTCCTCGAGGAGGTCGGCATCGCCTTCGTGATCTCGCTCGTCCTGGACACGTTCGTCGTTCGCGTGTTCTACTTCCCCGCCCTCCTCACGCTCGTGGAACGCCGGTGGCAACGACGCCATCCGACCGAGGCGCTCCCGGAGCTTCCGACTACTCCCGTCGGTGAGGGGTGAGCAAGAGATGGCGTTCCTCCGGGTCAAGCGATCTCGGAACCGGGTCTATGCGTACCTCGTGGAGAGTCGCTGGGACCCTTCGCTCGGGCATCCTCGCCAGCACGTGATCGCGTATCTCGGCCGCCCGGACCAGGCCTCGGTCGACTCGATCCCTGTCGCCTACCGGACCCCATCGCTGATCCGGGCGCTCGATGCACTTGCGGCCGAGGATCGCTCCCGCCGGCAGAGCGGTGCGGTCGGATTGCGGTCCCGATTCCTCGAAGCGCTCCTCGCCGGGAACCGGCCGAACGCCCGGAGCGTCGCCCGAACGGCGATGCGAGAGCTGGGTCCGGAGGGATTCTTTCGGGACGTGTTCGTTCCTTCGCTCCACGAGATCGGTCGTCGGTTCTCTCGACGGGAGATCTCGATCAGCTCCGAGCACTTGGCCACCGGCCTCGCGGCCGGTATCCTCTCCGAGATCAACGCGAGCCTCCCCGAAGGCGCGGACGATGCGCCCGAGGTCGTCCTGTGCGTCCCCGAAGGCGAGACCCACACGCTCGCGCTCCAGATCGCGGAAGGGTTCCTGCGCCGCAAGGGGTACCGCGTCCTCAACGTCGGCGGTTCGGCACCGAATGCCTCCGTTCTCGATTTCGTGCGGACGCGACGACCGAAGGCCGTGCTGATCTCCTTCACCCTACCGGACCGTCTCGAGGCCGGGTGGAAGCTCGCGCGCCGTCTCCTCCAGGAGATCCCGGGGATCCGCGTGGCCGTCGGGGGTCAGGGGACGGCCGCGCTGCGTTCGGACGCCCCCCCGAAGGGGCTGGACATCGTGCATGGGCCGGTCGAGGAGTACCTTCGGGACTGGCCGAACGCGAACGGAGAGAACGGCTCGGCCTCCCTTCCCGGGGCCCGGGGAAGACACGAGCCTGCCGACGACGGAGGCCGGTTCCTATCCCCCGTGCGCCGGCGTGTCTAGCGGCACCTCCGACCGTCTGCGAGGGATGCGCTGGTTCTATACCCTCGGAAAAACCGTACATTCTACGAACCGATGCTCCGCCGGCCGGGACGATCCGGTGGGGCGATTCGGTCCCATAGGAGAGAACAGGATGTTGGCGACACGTCGATTCGGGCGACGGGGGTTCGTGGCGATCGGGGTCGGGGTCGTGGTCCTCGCGCTTTGGGCGTCTATGGTGCCGATCGGAGGGTCCGCGTCGACAGGGACGATCGCACATTCTTCCCGGGATTCCGCGCAGGCCTCGTCGTCCGTCGCGCCGAAGCCCTTGGTCTCGATCCAAGGCATCTCCATCAATCCCAATCCCGTCGTGCAAGGGAGCCAGGTCTCGGTGAGCGCGCAGGTCTCGGGGTCCGGGGCGCCCTTTGCCTACAGTTGGAGAAACACCCCCCCGCCGTGCAGCAATCCCGGGAACACCTCGAGCTGGCAGTGCAATCCGAACAACCCGGGAGACTACAACATCGTCGTCTTCGTGAACAACACCACTCACACCATGGTCCACGACAACGCGACGCTCGTGGTCGTCCAGGCCCTCTCCCTCTCCGGCTTCTCCGTGCAGCCCAACCCCGTGAGCCAGGGCAGCCAGTTCACGGTGAGCGTCCAGGTTTCGGGGGGGCTCCAGCCCTACTCGTACGGCTGGGGTCCGATGCCTCCGGGCTGTTCCGCCGGGAACACGCAAAGCTGGTCGTGCTCCGAGAGCCAGAGCGGGGGACCGTACGTCATCGGGGTCCACATCTCGGACAATTCCGGTCAGCAACTTTCCGCGCAACGGTCGGTCAACGTCACGTGCAATGGAGGGAGCTGCGGAAACGGCAATCACAGCGGAAACAACAACAACGGGAACAACTCGAACGGGAACGGGTCAGGTGGGTTCAACCTCTCGTCGCTCGGGCCGTTCCTGATCTACGGCCTCATCGCCGGCCTCATCGTGTTCGCGCTTCTCGTGACGATGACCGTGGCCCTCATCATGATCGCCATCACGCTCTCCCGGCGCCTCCCGCGCGTCCCGCGTCATGGGATCGCCTGCCCCTCCTGTCACGCGATGGCTCCGCCCGGCGCGAAGTTCTGTCCGGCGTGCTCGGCCCCGCTCATGCCGGCTCCTCCGCCGAAGTGAACCTCTCGGACCCGAGTTCGGACGGTACCGTGGGCCGCGGCCCGCTCCGACTCAGGCCGGGAGGCCCGATGGCCATTAAGCTGGGAAGCATTCCTCCGGCCGGCCGCACATGAACACCGTGTCTCGGCTCCGAGGGCTCGAATGCCGTGCGTGCTGCGCCCCGGTGGCCGCGGACGGCCCGGTGGGGACCTGCCCCACGTGCGGGCACACGCTCTTCGCGGTCTACGACACCGCGAATTGGGACGCCCGCGCCTGGTGGAACGGGCTTTCCGAGCGCCCGGCCACTCTATGGCGGTACCGGGAACTGCTTCCGGTCCAAGAGGCGGGCCGGATCGCCACGCTCGGCGAGGGGTTCACGCCGATCCTCGACCTCGGTGAGGTGCCCTCCGCTCCCAAGGTCCGAGTGCTGGCGAAGGACGACGGGACGATGCCGACCGGCTCGTTCAAGGCCCGCGGGATGGCCGTCGCGGTCTCCCGCGCGTGGGAGCTGGGTCTTCGGGAGCTCTTTGTGCCGAGCGCCGGGAACGCAGGGACGGCCCTCGCGGCCTATTCGGCCCGCGCCGGGCTCACCGCGCGTGTCTACCTCCCCGAGAGGACCCCGGGCGCGATCCGACAGGCCATCCGGTCGTACGGGGCCGAGGTCGTCGAAGTCCCGGGAACCATCCGCGAAGCGGGAGAGGCGGCCCGGGTTCGGGAAAAGCCCCGTGGGTCCTTCGATATGTCCACCCTTCGCGAGCCGTATCGGGTCGAGGGAAAGAAGACGATGGGGCTCGAGATCGTCGAGCAGACCGGCACGGACGGCCTGCCCGACGCGATCGTCTACCCGACGGGCGGCGGAACCGGCATCGTGGGCATGGCGAAGGCGTTCGGCGAGCTCGCTTCGCTCGGCCTCCTCGACCGCTGGCCCCGTCTGTACGCGGTCCAAGCGGAGGGCTGCGCGCCGGTGGTGCGCGCGCTCTCCGACGGTTCGGTCCGGGTCGCCCCATGGACCGATCCGCGTACGATTGCGCCGGGCCTTCTCGTTCCGTCCCCGTTCTCCTCCGAGAGGATCCTCGAAGCGATCCGACAGAGCCACGGGGGCGGCGTCACGGTCTCGGATGCGGAGATCGTTCGTGCGATGAGGGACCTTGCGGTCCACCATGGCCTCTCGGCGTCCCCCGAGGCGGCCGCACCCTTCGCCGCGCTTCCGAGGCTTCTCAAGGACGGTGCGATCCGGTCGGGGGAGCGGGTGCTCCTCTACCTCACGGGCACCGGCCTCGTCTTCTCGGTGGACGAATTGGAACGGGCCCTCCGCTCCCCGTCGGCCTCCGAGCCCTAGCCGAGCCGGGAGGGAGCCGCGCCCTATTTCCGGAGCAGTCGGAAGGCGATCCGGAAGTTCTGGAGACGGGTCCCCGCCGTCACCCAGAGGACGCAGAGCGACTCGAGCTCGCGCGACGCTTCGATGCCGCCCAAGTCGAGGACGGACGACCAGCCGAAGTCATGGAGGATCTGCTCGACCTTCTTCTTCGCCGCCTCGTCGTTCCCGCAGATGAACATGTCCGGCGGTCCGCCCGGGAAGTTCGGGCGGAACATGTGCTCGTGGCCGATGATGTTGAACGCCTTCACAACGTGCGCCCTGGGAAGCGAACGCTGGTTCACCTCGCCCTGCGATGTGGTGAGCCCGATCGCGAGCCTCGGGAGGCCCTGAGCGGAGAAGGCGATCGGGTTCGTGGGGTCGATCACGACCTTCCCATCGAAGTGCGTGGGCCCCGCGATGCGGATCGCTTCCTCGGTCGCCACCCCGTGCGTCGCGAGGACCACGACCTCTCCGAACGCCGCCGCATCGGAGAACGTGCCGTACGACCCTTTGCCCTTCGTTCCCTTCGCCCATGCCACGACCTTCGGGTTCCCCGCGCTCCGGCTTCCGAGGCGGACCTCGTGACCGAGCGTGACGAACCCACTGCCGAGCGACGTGGCCACGTCGCCGCTTCCCAAGATGCCGACCTTCATGCGGAAACCTCGGGCCGCCAGTCTACGTCGCGTTATGAAGACCCGGGTCGGGGGATGAGGAAATCCCGTCGAGAGTGCGTCGGTGGTGGAGGAAACCGAGCGTCTTCGCCCGGTGGCAGTCGCGGCAGACCGTCTGCAGGTTCGAGTACTCGAGGGCCGCACCCCCGGCGGCGATCTCGACGATGTGATCGACGTCGAGTTGGCGCGCCCTCCGGCGGCCGTGGCAGATCTGGCAGGTGTACCGGTCGCGCAGCATCACGTACGAGCGGGCCGAGTCCCAGAAGTAGTGGCCGTGAAACTTCCATTTGCAGGTTCGGGAGCAGTATGGGCTTCGATGGTGCGAAAGCTCCTTCCCGCACTCCACGCATCGGCCGGCGCGGCGGGCTTCGGCCCGCCGGCGGGCGCCGTCCGAGAACCACGCGGCCGAGAGGGAAAGGATCCGGCCGTGGGGGCCGACAATGACCGAGGGAGGGGAGCGCGCGGCGGCCATGCTCGCACGGTGCGCCGCCCCCGCCGTTCAATAGGATTCCCCTCCATCGGAAACGGGGGATGGAGGGGCCGAGCGGACGAGGGCGCGAACGCACGGTCGCTCGCGACGCAGCGTTTAACCTCGTTCCTCTACGGAAGAGCGCATGTCGTTCCCGCTCGCCGAGTGGATCGATGGCCATCCTCACTGCCGACACAACCTTGCGGTCAGCGGCATGATCCGGTCAATCCCTTCGCCGGTCCCGTCGGCCGCGGATGTCCGAAGGGCGCGCCCCGAAGAGCTCCGTCGACGTCTCTCCGACGATCTGGGGGTCGACGATCGGCGGGTGTTCCTGACCACCGGAGCGAGCCAGGCGAACGCCCTCGTCCTCCTCTTTCTGGCGCGGAACCGTCGCGGGACCTCTTCCCGTGCCTGTCGGGTCTGCCTTCCCGAGTACCCTCCGCTCTTCGACGACGCCCAGTGGGTCGGTTTCCGCCTCACCGAAGGGGCCGAGCCCGCCGAGCTCGCGCTCGTCTCGCAGCCCCGGAACCCGGAGGGCGACCTATGGGACCGGGCGCGGTTCCTCGAGTGGGCCGCGGACGCCCGGTCGGTCCTCGTGGACGAGACCTTTCGGGAGTTCGCGGGCAGCCGCACGCTCCTCGGCACCGGCCGACCGCGTCTCTGGGCGACCGGGTCGTTCACGAAGTTCTTCGCGGGGGACGACCTAAGGGTCGGCTTCCTTGTGGCACCCGAGGAGAGCGCGGACGCGTTCGCGCGTTTTCACGGGCTCATGACCAACCTTCTGCCATCCTACTCGGTCGCCGGGGCGCTCCGGGCCCTCGAGGACCGCGAGACGATTCGCCGCAGGGTCGCGCAAATCGTGGGCAGGAACGTCACGGCCGCGAAAGCGGCGTTCCCTCGCGTCCGTCCTCCGAAAGGCCCGGTCCTCTTCGACCGCCCCGAGTCCGAGGAGACGGGCGACTCGCTCGCCCGTCGGGCGGTCGCGAAGTCGGTCCTCGTCTGCTCGGGGTCGTTCTTCGGGGACCCGTCGGGCGTGCGTCTCTGCCTCACCCGGAAGAGCTTCCCGGAGGACCTGAGGGCGTACCTCGCGGTACGCGACCGGGGCCACCGCGCGCGAGCCGGTGGGACGGTCGGACGACCGTCGGTCAGGGGTCGAGCCGTTGTCGCTCGACGGCCCCCTGGGGGAAGCGGCCGAGCGAGAGCCGGGCCATCGTGACCCGGTGCACCGACTCGATCCGAGTCGGAGCGGGACGGCCCGCGCGTTCTTGGAGAAAGGTGAGCGCGAATCGCACCGCTTGGTCCCGGTCCGTCTCGTGGACGAGCAGGAATCCCCGGGCGAGCTCGGTCAGGACGGCGCGCGCCGGGACGACCTCCTCGATCTCTGCGAGCTCCTCGTCGAACGGTGCGGCGGGCGGATCGTCCGGCGGGGCCATCCGGGTGGAACGACCTGGGGACGCGGCATAAAGGCAGACGGTCCAAGCGAAAGGAAAAGGTCAACGATTCCGAACCGAGAAGATTTTACCTACCCGCCCTTCCCGTTTCGCGATACCCATGAGCGAGAGCAGTTCGAAGCACGTTTCGCCCGCGACGACCCGAGCCTCGACCCAGACGAAGCGCGGGGTCGTGCTGAAGACCCCGATCCCCGGACCGAACGCCCAGAAGGTGATCGCCCGGGACGGTCGCTACCTGATGACGAGCACGAAGACCTCGCCGATCGTCGCGGCGTCGGGCGACGGGGTGTGGATCACCGACGTCGACGGGAACCGCCTCCTCGATTTCGCCTCCGGCGTGGCCGTTGCGGCGGTCGGCTACTCTCATCCCGAGGTCGTCCGGGCCGTTCGGGACCAGGTGGGGAAGCTCACGCACTTCGCCGGCACGGACTTCTATTACGAGAACCAAACGATCCTCGCCGAGAAGATCGTGAAGATCACGCCGGGGAACTACGAGAAGAAGGTCTTCTTCACGAACAGCGGCACCGAGAGCGCGGAGGCGGCCCTCAAGATGGCCCGCTGGAACCGCCAGAAACCGATCGTCATCGGTCTCCTCGGCGCGTTCCACGGCCGGACGATGGGCTCCCTCACGATGACCACCTCGAAGCCGGTGCAGCGCGCCCGGTTCGGGGCGTACGTCGGGGGCGGCCACCACATCCCCGGCCCGTACTGCTACCGGTGCCCGTACAAGCTCGAGTACCCGAGCTGCGACCTCTACTGCGCGAAGATCCTGAAGGAGCTCTACTTCCAGACGTCGATCCCGCCCGAGGACGTCGCCGCGTTCCTCGCCGAGCCGGTGATGGGCGAGGGCGGATACATCGTGCCGCCGAAGGGCTGGCACGCGGCGCTCAAATCGATCCTCGATGAGCACAAGATCCTGTTCATCAACGACGAGGTCCAGGCCGGGATGGGCCGGACCGGGAAGTGGTTCGCGATCGAACACCACGGGGTCACGCCCGACATCACGACGATGGCGAAGGCGCTCGGAGGGGGCCTCCCCCTCGGTGCGATCGCGTTCCGAAAGGAGCTCGACTTCACGACGCCCGGCTCCCACTCGAACACGTTCGGCGGGAACCTCGCGGCCGTCGCTGCGTCGCTCGCCACGATTGACGTGATCGAGAAGGAGCACCTCCTCGACAACGCCCGGGACCAGGGCAACTACCTCTTGGGCCGCCTGCGCGAGCTCCAGTCGAAGTTCGAGGAGATCGGCGACGTCCGGGGCCTTGGCCTCATGACGGCGACCGAGTTCGTCAAGGACCGCAAGACGAAGGAACCGGCGGTCGCGTTCCGCGACCGTGTTCTCGAGGATGCGTACAAGCACGGACTGATCCTCCTCCCGTGCGGCCGGTCGTCGATCCGGTACATCCCGCCCCTCATCGTTCGCCGCGAGGAGATCGACGAGGCGATCGAGATCCTAGAGGCCGCGCTCCGAACGGCCCGTTCCGCGGCATGAAGTTCGGCCGGCTCGCGGCTCCCGGGACCGTCGCCCTCGAGGAACGACCGGAGCCGACGCCGGGACCGGGCGAGGTCACGGTCACCCTCGCCGCCTGCGGGGTCTGCGGGACCGACCTGGAGAAGCTGCGGGGGAACTACCGGACCGCGGGCGTCATCGGCCACGAACCGGTCGGTCGGGTCGCCCGGGTCGGGGACGGCGTCCGGGACCTCTCGGTCGGGGACCGCGTCTTCGTCCACCACCACGTTCCCTGCTACGGATGCGAGGTCTGCGCGCGCGGGGACTACACGTTCTGCCCCACCTACTCGAAGACCAACATCGACCCGGGCGGATTCGCCGACACGTTCCGGGTACCGCGGGAGAACGTCGCCCGAAAGGCGGTCTTGAAGCTCGATGCGTCGGTCGACTGGGACACCGGCGCGCTCCTCGAGCCCGCGGGATGCGCCTTCACCGCGATCCGAAAGGTCGGTTGGCCCGAGCGGGCCACCGTCCTCATCCTCGGCCTCGGCCCGGTCGGGCTCCTCTACGCACGGCTCGCCCGAGCGCTCGGGGCGGAATGGGTCGGAGGGACGGAGGTCTCCGCCCTTCGCCGGAAGGCCGCGGAGCGGGGCGGAATCGACGTCGCAATCGACCCAAGGGACCCCGCCCCCGTGCGCACGGCGGTGGACGCAGCCACGAAGGGCCGGGGCGTCGACCTTGCGGTCGTGGCGACCGGGCATCCCTCGGTCGCGAAGACCGCGACCGAGCTCGTCCGCCGCGGGGGCACCGTGAACCTCTTCGGTCTTCCCGAATCGGGGAGCCGTCTCGACGCCGACCTCCAGGACCTCTACCTGAGGGGGGTCCGCATCGTCCCCTCCTACGCTACGACGGAACCCGACCTTATCGAGGTGCACCGGCTCGTGGTGGAAGGGAAGTTTTCGGTCTCCGACCTCGTGACGCACCGGCTCCCTCTCGAACAGATCGCGGAAGCGTTCCGCCTCGCGAGCCGACCGGAAGAGGCCGTGAAGGTGACCGTGACCGGTGCCGCGTTCGCACAGGGCGCAGGGTCCCGGTCCGCCTGATCCGCGGCCGGCCTAGGCGTCGACGCCCTCGGCCAACACCTGACCGACGACGCTGCGGCCGGAATGGACCCGCACTCGCGGACCGAGAACGCTTCCCCGGACGCTCGCGTCCTTCTCCACGACGCACCCTTCCATCAGGATCGAGTTCTCGACGTGGGCGCCCGCCTCCACCACCACCGCCGGCCCGAGCGTCACGTACGGGCCGAACGATGCGCCGCTCGCCCGAGCCCCGCTCATCAGCGCGACCGGTCCCTTTCCGAACGTCCCGCTCGGAAGGGCGCCCTTCCCTCCCCGACCGTCGTCGAAGAGCAGACGCTGGGACCGGAGGAGTCGCTCCGGGGTCCCCGCGTCGTCGAAGTACCCCGACATGCGGAAGCCGTACACCCCGCGCTCGAGGAGCCCGGGGACGATCTCCCGCTCGAAGCTCACCGCACGTCCCGGCGGCACCGCGTCGAGGACGGCCCGGTTCCAGACGGAGAAACCGGCGTTGATCCAGTGTGACGGTGCCAGCTCGGGCTCGGGCTTCTCGACGAATGCGCGGATCCGTCCGTCGTCGTCGAGCGCGGCGACCCCGTAGGGCTGCGTGTCCTCGACCTCGGCGAGGCCCATCGTGCCGATCCCGCCGTGCGCCGCGTGCTGCCGCGCCATCTCCGCGAGGTCGACCCGGGCGATGACGTCGGAGTTGAGGAGGAAGAACGGGTCGCTCATCGCATCGCCGGCGTTCTTCATCCCACCCCCGGTCCCGAGCGGCACGGGCTCCGAGACCGTCCGCACGGGCACGCGGGGAGGATGGGCCCGGACGAACGCGTCGATCTGGTGGGCCATGTAGCCGGTCGCGAGGACGACCTCTTCGATATCGCCCGGGACCAGGTCGAGGACGTGGTAGAGCATCGGCTTTCCCGCGAGCGGGATGAGCTGCTTCGGGACCGTGTAGGTGATCGGGCGGAGCCGGGTCCCGAACCCGCCGATCAAGAGGACGGCCTTCATCGCGGCGTCGGGAGAGAGCGTTCCCAACTAATCCCCTTCGGTGGTCCGCGAGCCGCGCCCGGCGAGGTCGCGGAGGGGGACGGGACCCCCAGATTCCGTCCAAGAACCAATATCAACTCGGAGCGCCTGGCGGGAAAACGATGGCGTTCCATTCGATCTTGGTCGCAGACGATATGCTCGAGGACTCCCAGCCCGCGCTCGACGAGGCGGTGAGCCTCGCCAAGGTCGCCCGAGCGAAGCTGACGATCGTGACGGTCGTTTCCGTGGTCTCTCCCTCGTTCGGCGTGCCCGTGCCGGTGGGCGACTCGTTCGCCGCACTCCTCGAATCGGCCGCGAAGCGCCTCGAGGCGATCCGGGAGCGGCTCCTCGCGGAAGGGGTCCCCGAGGTCGAGACGGCCCTTCTCGAGGGGAACCCGGTCGACCGGGTCGTGGAGTTTGCCGAAAAGCACCGGCCGGACCTCATCGTGGTCGGGTCTCGGGGGCTCTCCACCGCCGGCCGGTTCCTGTTGGGGAGCGTCTCCGATGGGATCCTGCACCACGTCCACTGCTCGGTGCTCGTGGTCAAGGTCCTCGCGCCAGCGAAGGCGCACGCCTAGGCCGAGGCCTCAGGGCGGGAACGGTGCGCCACAGCTCTCGCACCGGGTCGAGCGCGGAGGGCTCGACCGACCGCAGTAGTCGCAAGGACGGTTCGGCGCGCTTCCTCGCCGGCCCATCCCCCGAACCCCGGGGGGAGGCGGAGGCGCGGACGCGCGGGCTTGCCGGATCGCCGGAGCCCACACTTCGGCCTCGGTCGTCCGGAACAGGAGGCTTCGTTGAAGGAGCTCGATCCCGAGGTCGGAGCCCGCCGGACCGGGGATCGCCGCGGCTCCCCGACACCTCCAGAGTCCGATCCGAAGAGTCCCCGGGACGAGGACGGGCGGCCCGGCGGCGCGCTCCGCGGCCCAGGCTCGCCGGCGCATCGGGCCGGGCCCGGCCGCCGCTCCCGGCGGCGGTTGCGGGATCGGTCCCTCGAAGAGGAGCGCATGGTTCGTGAGCGTGAGGACGCCGGGTCGCTCGCCCTCCCGGCCGACCCACTTCACGGGGCCGGTCTTGATCACCGATTCCCCGGCCTCGAGCGTCACCATAGGTCGACCGAAGCTCTCAGCGGCGGCCCAGGTATGAGACTTCCTCTCGCAGGACGAATCGGGAGATCCTACGCTCCCTTCGGAGCGTACCGAGCGGTGAAGTGCGGGAGCCGCTCGGGCCGGTACGTCATCGTGAGACCACGGATCCCGGCCCTCCGTTCGTAGACCCGGGCAACCACGTCCGCGACGAATGCGAGATGGCTCGCAGAGTACACGCGACGGGGGATCGCGAGCCGCACGAGCTCGAGAGGGCGTTGCGAGCCCGACCCCTCGGGGAACATGATGGCGCCGACCTCGACCGACCGGACCCCACCTTCGCGGTACAGCTCCACTGCGAGGGCCTGCCCCGGGAGGTCGTCGGCCGAGAGGTTCGGGAGGAAGCGGTCCACGTCGAGGTAGATGGCGTGACCTCCGGGCGGATGGAGGAACGGCACGCCGCGCGCGTCCAGAAGGTCCGCGAGATAGCGAACCTGGCCGATCCGGTGCTCGAGGTAGTCGAGTTCCATCGCCTCCTCGAGCCCGACCGTCATCGCCTCGAGGTCCCGCCGGGCGAGGCCGCCGTACGTGGGAAAACCTTCGAAGAGGATCAGCGCCTCCTTGAGGCGCTCGGCGAGCGTCGCGTCGCGCACGGCGACGAACCCGCCGATGTTCACGATCCCGTCCTTCTTCGCGCTCATCGTGGCGCCGTCGGCCAGGTCGAAGAACGCTCGGCCGATCTCGGCGATCGACCGGGAGCCCATCCCCGGTTCGCGCTCCCGGACGAAGAACGAGTTCTCCGCCCATCGGCACATGTCGAGATAGACCGGGACGCCGTGGCCGTGCGCCACGCGCGCGACCTCGGTGAAGTTCGAGAGGGAGACCGGCTGCCCTCCCCCGGTGTTGTTCGTGATCGTCACCATGACGAGCGGCACCCGCTCCTTCCCTTCGACGGTGAGCAGGCGGTCGAGCGCGCCCGTGTCCACGTTCCCCTTGAACGGATAGTCGCTCACCGCGTCGTACGCCTCCGCCACGGCGAGGTTCACGGGTGTGCCGCCGGCGTGCACGACGTGCGCCTGGGTCGTGTCGAAGTGCATGTTGTTCGGGACGATCTGGCCGGGGTGGCACAGCGTCGAGAAGAGCAGGTGCTCCGCGGCGCGTCCCTGATGCGCCGGGACGATGTGAGGAAAGCCGGTGATCTCGCGGACCTTCGCCTCGAAGTGGGTGAAGTTGCGGCTCCCCGCGTACGTCTCGTCGCCCACCATCATCGCGGCCCACTGACGGTCGCTCATGGCGCCGGTCCCCGAGTCCGTGAGGAGGTCGATCCGGATCTCGTCCGATTTGAGGTTGAACAGGTTGAAGCCGGCCCGCACGAGGGCTTCCTCTCGCTCCATTCGGGTCGGATTCGGCAGCCGCTCCACGACCTTGGTCTTGAACGGTTCGAAGGGCAAATCCGGAGCCGAAACGGTCATGCGGAATCGGACCGGGCCCATCTATTTGAGGAGGTGCGAGCCGAGCGACGTGCGCGGGGTCCCTTCGTGGCCGGTCGGCCCCCCTTGGAACCGTCGCTCGTCCGTGCACACTCGGTCCGGAGGATGAGAAGAAACCGCGTCCGCGCGTGTCGCTCCCACCATGGCTCGTGCCCGCAATTCTCCAGACGAACCACCCGCACGACCAACCCGGCCTCCCGCAGCGGGCCCACGACGCCGTCGATCGGGTGGGGGTCCTGCGCGCCGTGCAGCACCGTCACCGGAGCGTGGACGCGTCGGAGAGCCCGGGCCAGGGCCCCGGTCCGACGCATCTGCTCCGCTTCGGCCCAGACCTTTCGGAACACGCGGGGGTCGGCTCCGCCCTCGAGGGGAGGGTAGGGCAGAGGGTCGTAGGCGTCGGCCATCTCCGTGAGCTCCCCCAGCCGCGCGAGGGCCGAGCGGGACGGACGGGTCCGTTGGTCGAGAAGCTGTCGTTCGAGCGACCGCACTTCGCGCCATCGGTTCGGGCCGAGGCGGAGCCGCCGACGGCGACGGATCTCGGCCACGTACTTCGCGCGAAACGGCCCGGACCCGATCGCGATCACGCGGCGAACCTTCTCGGGGCGCTCCCCGGCCACGAGAAGAGAGAGCCACGCTCCCCACGAGTGACCGACGAGGGTCACCGGCGCTGACGCCCACCGGTCGATCTGTTGTACGAGCTCTTCGACCTCGCCGGCCACGCTCGGCGCGGACTGCCACGGCTCGAGGACGCCGAAGGTATTCGCGAGCATGCGCGCCACCGGAGCCATCGTGCCGGGGGCTCCCGGGCCCCCGTGGACGAGGACGGTCCGGAACGGCGGACGTCCGTACCGACGCGGAGTCCGAGGGACCGTGCTCATCCCGGGAAGACCGAAATGGGAGGACCGTGGATCGCGGGAGCCCAACCGAGGCCCCGAAGACGCTTGTCGACCTCCTCGAAGGCATGAAGGTGGTGGCCGCAGAACTCCACCTCGCGAATCTCCGCGCCGTCCCGGTGGTTCCCGCGCTCCATCCCGCGGATGGCGCACCGGTACTCGGCCGGCAGCGAACAGCTCACGTCGATGTCGGAGACCTCGTAGTGGGAGAAGTAGCCGGCCGGGATCGCATGACGGTAGGCCGCTCGAACGTCGCAGAGACCCATGGACGCCGTCTCCCTATGCCGAGTACAATAGGATGACGGATGGCCGTCGAACCGGCTCCCGGACGGTCAGTGCGATGGCGTCCGAGCGGACGCGGCGAGCGCCGCGATCGCTTCGTTCGCGGCCCGTTCTCCGGAGGCGATCGCTCCCGAGACCGTCCCCGATTCTCCCGTCAGGTTCGTGGCCTCTCCGGCAAAGAAGAGGCGGCCCCCGACCGCCCTCGCGAGCTCGCGTCGGTCCTCGAGCAGGACCCCCGGGGGCAGGAACGAGTAGGCGCCCCGGGTCCAAGGGTCGAGCGACCACGGATGGACCTCGGCGGCCTCGACCGTCCCGAGCGTCACCCCCTCGGGCACCACCTGAGCCCATTCGGTGAGCGTGGCGGCGACGATCCCGTCCGTTCCGAGAGGGGCGCGACGTCGGGCCTCGCGGCCCACCGTGAACGCCATCACGACCTCGACGGGAGAAGAGTGCCCCGCGTTCGGTCGGTAGAACGTGCTCGCGGTTCCGCCCCACAGAAGAGAGAAATCCCCCAGGCGCGAACGCATCGTGCCACCGCGGACCCGAAGGGAGAGGGCGTATCCGTCCCCGAAGCCGATCCGTCCGATCGCCCTCAGCTTGCTCTCCGGGAGCGGTGGGTCGAACGCGATGAGGCCCCACTTGAGCACGCCGAGGGGGACCGTCACGACCGCGGTGGGCGCTCGGTACTCCTCCTCGCCGTCCGGTCCCTGCGCCCGTACCCGCACGGCCCCGTCGCTTCGCAGGACGTGGGTCACCGACCGGCCGAACCGCACCCGGTCTCCCAGCCGTTCGGCCGCGCGACGCGCCAGCGCGGAGTAGCCTTCGACGATCTGGAAGTTGTGGGAGAAGTAGCTCTCCGATGCCTGTTGGTCCTCCTCGGCAGCCCCTCGTACGCCCACCGTGTCGGGGTCGGTGGCGTAGACGTGGGAGTGAAGGAGTTCGACCAGGAGGCGGGCCGGCCCGCTCACCTCCCACTCGTCTTCCAGGGTCGCGAGCGAACAATCGGGACCGTCGTAGCGCAATAGGGCCCGAGGGATCGTTCGGTACCCCGCGAGCGACGCTCGGAGCCCGATTGCCGGATGGAACGGGAGGGCGAACCACGGGTACCGCCCGATCCGCCGCTGGTAGGCAAAGCACGCGCGGCGGAGCACGGGGAGGGGACGTACCGCCAGCCCGTACCGCTGGGCCCACCCATGGGTCGTGGCCGTTCGGCCATGGACCATCAACGCCCCGACCTCGACCGGGCGTCCCGAGCCCAGCGTCTCACCGCTCCGGGCTCGTCCCCCGGCGCGGTCGGTCGCCTCGAGGACCACGAACGGTCGACCCGCCGCGCTCAGCCGCTCCGCCGCCGCGAGACCGGCGAACCCGGCACCGATGACGATCGTGTCGAGCGTGGTGGGCGGCGCGAGCGCGCTCATCGGGTCCCCATCGACCGAAGGTCGAATCCCCGGGGGAACCGGAGCGGATGATTCCATCGATGGGAATGCCGGTGCGGGAGGTCCCCGCGATTCGAACGAACGGAGGGGCTCGAGACCAGAGGATCGGGAGGACAAGGGGTTCGGGAAATGGTTTCACCCGCTTCCCCGAAACGGGGGAGCGGGTGTCGGCGCCTTTCGGCGCCTAAGCGGTCGCTGTCGGCTCGGGAGCCGGGTCGGCTTCGCGCTCGGCCTTCCCAGGAGTGCCGAACGACCGCAGGATGCGGCCCCACCGGAATCGGCGGCGTCCCGCGGGGCGGGACCGAGCCGAGACCGAGGAGGCTACCCAACGGCAGTCCTCGTTAGGGAATTCGCGCGCGGCGAACTCCCGAACGTCCTCACTCCGGGGAAGGGAGCGTGCGGCGAAGTCGGCTCGAACGATCTGATCCGCCAGCATTCTCTCCCTCCTCGGACATTGCCTCGACCCAATCGACCTCGGTCCCCTACATAAGGCCGGCGCCGAACCGGAAGCAGATTGACCCCCGTTGGTAACCAAGAAACCCGTGCGGGACCGTGGCGCGCACGACTGTGTCGGACATCTGTCGGACGACCCACACCGAGGCTCGCCAAACCTTCGCACGGAGCCCGTTCCAGGCATGCGGGGAATCCGTCGGGGGGCCCTTTTTCGACCGCTCGATGGTCCCGATCGTGCCGGGATCGGCACGCAAGGGGGCCCGCTAGCCTATTTGTCGCGGTGACCCTTCCGAGGGATGTGACCCGGACGTCCCGTTTCTCTGCCCTTGGCATCGCTCCCTCCGGACGTCCGATTCGGCGGTCCCGGAAACCACCTCGGTGGGGTGTGGTCGGCGCGGTCACGATCGCCCTCCTCGCGGCGGCCCCGGTTCTTCTCCTCGGAGCTCCTCTTGGGAATCGGTCGGGGATTGATGCGTTCCATGGACCGTTGGGGGCCGCGGAGACCGCCCGGGAGGGCCCGTGCCCTCCCTCCACTTCCTGCTCGCCCTCGGCCCCCTCGGGGAGCCCGGCGTCGTCTCCCGCGGCCCCTGGGCTCACGAACTACACGGAAGACCATCTGCTCGCTTGGTCGCAGGTCGCCTACCCGCCGACGGGCTTTGGCTCGGGGGGAGGTTTGGTCGCCAACTCCTCGAGCGGGGTCGCAATCGCGTTCGGGGGCGTGGACTCGGGCGTCCTCGTCAACACCACCTTGACCTACTCGGAGCCGACCGACCACTGGTCGACGGACCCGCTGCCGACCGCCCCGAGCCCGCGAAGTGATTTTGCCTTCGGGCTCGACGGCGTCACCGGCACGGCGGTCCTGTTCGGTGGGCTCACCAACCTCACGACCCTCGCCGTTTCCAATCAGACCTGGTCGTACGATCTCGCCGCGAACCGGTGGACGCTCTCGACGCACGGCGCTGCCCCGCCGGCCCGGGAAGCGGGCGCGTTCGCGATCGACCCCGCGCTCGGAGTGGGTGTGCTCTACGGCGGCTGGAACCGGAACTACTCGATGACCGGCTCGCTCACCTACTCCGACCTGTGGGAGCTCAATCTCTCCACCGACGACTGGACGAACCTCACGGTCACCGGAGCGCGACCGCCCGCGCTCGAGGGGGCGTCCATGACGTGGGATCCCCTCACGCGTTCGATCGAGATGTTCGGAGGCTGCTACCCGTGCTCGTCCGCCGTCTGGCAGTTCCGGCCGCCGACGAAGGCGTGGACCGAACTCTCGACGCCGTCGAACGCTCCGGCGGCCCGAGGGGCCTCCAGCTGGTGCTACGCTCCGACCCTCGGCGCCGACCTCCTCTTCGGAGGGACGAACGGGGTCAGCACGTTCAACGACACCGAGCTGTTCAACGCGACGAGCGACACGTGGCTGCCCCAGACCCTTCCTCCCGGACCGGCGGCCCGCTCATCGGCTCCCTCGGCGTTCCTGGACTTCCCGGGAAACGAGACCTGGCTGCTCGCGGGCGGGTTGGTGGGGTCGAACGAATTCTCGGACCTGTGGCGGCTTTCCGAGACGGCGAACGTGTCCCTCCTGGTCGTGAACGCATCCGATCCGACCTCGCCGATCGCGGGAGCGCTCGTGAACCTGAGCGGGCGCCGGGCGGGCGCCACCGGCCCGGACGGGTTCCTCAACCTCACTCAGGCGAACGTCGTCGGGCAGGCCTTCAACGTCACGGACGACCCGTTCTACTACCCGCTCAACGGCACCCTCTGGTTGCATCCCGGCCGTTCGGCGAGCCGAACGCTCGAGCTCCGCCCGGAGCCGGTCGGGAACGTCTCGATCGAGATCTTCTCCCCGGAGGGGTACCTTCCGGGCGTCGCGTGCAACCTTACGGTGGACGGGGTCCTCATCAACCACGCGCCCGCGATCACGAACGCGTCGGGGAACGCCACATTCTACGGGGTCCCTCCGGGGCTCGCGAACGTTTCGGCCCAGGCCACCGGTTGGCGGAGCACCTACGCGATTGGGATCCTTCTCCCGGGCGGGTCGATCTACCTGGTCGCGACGATGGATCCGGACCCGACCTTGACCGTGCTTACCCTCGGAACGCTTCCGGGGGGAGGGACGCTGCTTCCGCTGGACGGCGTACGAGTGTATCTGAACCGGCAGTGGATCGGGTCTTCGAGCGATGTAGGGACCCTCGTCTCCGTCACGTCCGCTATCGGGCTCGCCACGGTGACCGCAACCGTGTTCGGGTTCGATCCCACGACGGAGTACGTCGACATTCCCTTCACCGGCCCCGTCAACGCGACGCTCGTTCTCCACTCGCAACCGTACGGGACCCTTGCCGTGACGGTCGTGCGCTATCCGGACGACCTGCCGATCAACGCGGCGACCGTCTATGCGAACACGTCGGAGTCCTTGGCGTTCGGATTCTACCAAGTCGTGAACACGACCGACATCTCGGGCACCGCGAGCCTCCTCCTCCCCGAGGGGATGTACATCCTCACCGCCACCGCGTACGGATACTTCCCGTCGTCCGAGTCCGCCGTGAACGTTACCTCGGGTCCGAACTCGCCGGTCACGATCCTTCTCCTCCCGATCCCTCCGGCCACCCTCAACATGATCGTCCAGGACGCATCGACCGGCCGGCCGATCTCCGGCGCGAACGTCACGACCATCCCGGGAGGGACCCGCGGACGCACCGACGGGGCCGGCTGGTACAACCAGACGGACCTGGTTCCGGGATTCTACTCCTTCACGGTCATCGCGCAGGGATACTACCCGAACGTGACCGGTCGGCAGCTTGCCATGTCGACCAACGTGACGATGATCGTCAACCTGACCGCCGAGCCGAGCGCGATGGTGGTCGGGGGCGGTTGGACTTTCAGTTTGTTCCCGGGGACCCTCGATGAGCTCTGGCCGTTCCTCTTGATCCCGGCCCTCTTGGTCGTCGGGAGCGTCGTGTTCGCGTCCGTCCTCCGGGGCTGGCGGGAGGAGGCGGAACCCCTGCCCCGAACCCGGGCCGCCGATCGCCCGGCCGACGAGGGCTCTTCCCCCGCGGAGCCGGTGCGGTCGGCGGGCGCCCCGCCGCGTCCCGGTCCGTAACCACCGCTCCTGCGGTCGGTCGGGCGTGATGGACGGACCCCGTCAGGCGCGGAGCCCGCCGTGGGAGACCAGACGGCGGGAAAGGACCAGGGCCACCGTGAGGAGGGCCGCGACCGTCCCCAGCACGAGCGTGAGGAGCGCGAAGGTCGGTGCGAGGACCGCGAGGGAAAGAAACGCGAGGACCGCGAGTCCCGCAACGAGGAGCGAACCGAGCCCGGGGGCGAGCACCGTCGTGGGCGGCGTCGGGAGCGTGCGGGTCTCGAGCGCCGAGCGCTGGCCGGTGCGCAGACCGACCAGCTCCGGGTCGAGCAGGCCGGGGGACGGGGAGGAGCCGCGTCCCATCCAGTTCCACGGGAGCCTCTCTTCGAGCGCGGTGTGAGGAGAGACCCACGGGAGGACGACTCCCATGAGAGCGATGGCGCCGAGCGCCACGAACACCGGGTCGAGAGTCGCCTCGAGCGTGGGCACGGTCGGCGCCGTGCCGGTGAGGAGCGAGCCGATTCCGGTCACCTGGTGGGCGAGCACCTGGACCAGGCCTTGAACGTACTGCTCGCCGCCGGTGGTCGTGGAGGTGCTCACCGAGACGTTGCGCGTCGCGAGGTCGAGAAGCCCGTAGAGGAGCGTCGCTTGGAGGGCGACGACCCGGGTCCCGGGGGTGGCGCCCTCCCGCCACACGTACTCGAGCCAGAGGAACGGGAGGCCGAGCACGATCCCGCACGTGAGGTCGACGAATGGCCCCGACGCCCACCCGTAGTACCCGATCGGAACGACGCTCGCGAGCACGATCGCGAGGCGGCCCGCCCAGACCCAGATCGGGTGACGGACGAACCCGAACGCTGTGGCCGAGCCGAAGGCCACGACGAGGAGGAACCCGGCCAGGAACGCCATGTCGCTCTCCCCGAAGGAGAGGATCACCGCGATCCCCGCGTAGAGCGGCGCCGGATAGACGAGAGCGGCCGTCCACCACCGGTCGTTCACGGACCCGACCCTCCGGACGTGATCCAGCTCAGGATCTCCCCGGCGACCTCTCGGACGGAGGGCGCGGGGTAGGTCACCACGGCGGCGCCCGCATCCCTGAGGCGGGCGATCCCGCGCTCCACCTGGAGCTGCACGGGGGCGCGTGCGAATCCCATCGTCTCCTCGGCGAGCGGGTCCTCGGGCGTAGGGAAGAGCGACTCGACTTCCGGACAGAGGACGAGAAGGCGGTGCCCGCGGGAGCGAAGCTCCGTGACGGCTCCCTCGACCGCACCTTCGAGGTTCAGGAGCGTCGAGAACAGGACGATGAAGGTGGGAGCAGAGAGCCGCTCCTGAGCCGCGGCCAATGCCTTCGGGAGGCGAAACGGAGACGGGGCGAGCGCGACCCGGCCGAACGCTGCGGTCAACTGTTCGGCTCCTTCGGGCCCCCGCTGCGGGGGCACGTACTCGACCAGGGAATCGGCGTGGGTGAGGAGGGCGACCCGGTCGGACCGCTCAATCGCCTGGCCGGCGATCAAGGTCGCGCCGTCGATGGCCTGCTCGAGGGCCTCCTGGCCGGGGATCCCGAGTCGCATCTCCCAGCCGGTGTCGAGCATCAACAGGATCTCCGGGTGCGCCTCCTCCTCGTGCTCCCGGACGTAGATCTTCTCGAGGGCGGAACGGCGCCACGCGATCTTGCGAGCATCGTCCGCCGGCTGGTACTCGCGCAGCGAGCGAAACTCGGTCCCCGACCCGACACGACGGCGGTACGCCTCGGCCGACCCCACCTGGCCCGGCGGAACGGTCGTCGCCTCCTCGACGGAGAGCGAGGGCGTCACCACGACGTCCCACCGGTTCTCGAGCTTCGTCATTCGGAAGGCGAAGCCGAGCGGGTCGTGGGCGGTAATGATCGTCGGGCCCACGCGGAAGCGGCCGCGCTGACGGGGACGGTAGACGTAGGCGAGACGTAGTGGGTCGGTGCCGGTCGACCAGGTGACGAGCCGAGGCGAGCCGAGGACGACCTCGAACGTCTCGGGCTGCGGGTCGAACACCTCGAGGTAGACCGGTCGTCCGTGGACCGGTTCGAGGTCGAGCGCCATCGAACCCACCCCGTCGATCCGGACCTGGGAGCTGTTCTCGAACCGTTGGTACCGGAACGCTTCCGGACCGAACCCTCGGGTCGCCCGGTCGAACGAGAGGAGCTCGGCGGTGACGAGGGCGAGCACCGCGAGCGGGACGAGGAGGAGGAAGAGGTTCAGGGTGACGAGGCCGATCAGCAGCGCCCCAAGACCCCCGACGATCGCCGACCCGCCCAGGGGACTGAGAACGATCCGGGAGCTTGCCATGGGGTCCGCTCAGCGCGGCACCGGGACCTGGTCGAGGTCTTCGGACAGGAGCTTCCGCACCACCTCGAGGCTCCCTCGAGGGTCGCCGGGGAGGTAGCGAGGTCCCCGGAACTCCGGTCGTACGATCACGCGGTGGTTCAGGATCGGGAAGAGGAGCTCCTGGACATCGTCCGGAATCACGTAGTCCCGTCCGGTGAGGAACGCCGAGGCGCGGGCCGCGCGCATGAACTGGACCGCGGCGCGGGGCGAGCCGCCCGCATCGAGGCGGCGGTCGGAGCGCGTCGCACCCACGACCGCCGTCACGTACCGGATCACCTCGTCCGAGACGTGCACCGCTTGGACCGACCGACGCAGGCGCTCGATGTCCCCGGCGGAGAGGACCTCGGAGCCGGCGGGGACCTCGTTGGGGTCGAGCTGGGAGCGCACGATCTTCGCCTCGTCCTCGGGGCTCGGGTAGCTCATGAGCCAGCGGAAGAGGAACCGGTCGAGCTCGGCCTCGGGCATCGGGTAGGTGCCTTCCTGCTCGATCGGGTTCTCCGTGGCGATCACGAGGAACGGTCGGGGAAGGGGGTAGGAGTGACGGTCGACCGTCACCTGCTGCTCTTGCATCGCTTCGAGGAGCGCCGACTGGACCTTGGGCGGCGCCCGGTTGATCTCGTCCGCGAGCACGACGTTCGCGAAGATCGGGCCCGGCCGGTACGCGAACGAGCGGTCCTTCGGGTCCATCACGAGGCCCCCGATGATGTCCGACGGGAGCATGTCGGGAGTGAACTGAATCCGTTGGAACGAGAGGCCGAGGGACCGGGCGAACGTGCGGGCCAGGAACGTCTTCGCGATCCCCGGGACCCCCTCGACCAGGACGTGTCCCTCCACCGAGAGCGCGATCGTGAGCGCGCGGACCACTTCCTCCGAGGCGATCACCGTCCGCGCGACCGCGCCCTGGAGCCGAACCAGGATCTCGTGCGCTTCGGTCGGGGCGAGCAGCGGGTCCGCGTCGGAGGATCCGGCGGCGGACGCGAACGTCGCGGCGGATTTCGCGCCGGGCGGCACGATGAGACCGTCCGTGCTCGGGTCGTCGGGGGGCGGTGAGGGGCCGGTCACCTCGCCGCCTCCAGAAGGGGCCAAAGCGTCTCGACTTCGGTGAGCTCCATCTCGAACCGGCTTCGGGCCCGTTCGCGCCAGACGGGTTTCCTCCACCGGGACCAGAGGTCCGTTCGGGACGGGTCTTCGGCCCGGAACGCGATCGAGTACGTCTTCTCGAGTGCTCGCACCTCTTGACACGCTCGTTCGATCGTGGGCTCCTGACGGACACGGGCGCTGCGCAAGCGCCTTCGGACCCGGGTGGGGGAAAGGCCGTGCCTCTCGTGGAGCTCGACCAAGAGTCGGTCGCGTACGCTCAAGATCCCCCTCGTGAACTGCCCCTCCCGAAGGTCCCGCTCGAGGAATGCGAGCGGGTCGATCTGCCAGCTCTGACGCACCACGTACCCGTGGAAGCGGGGGGGAGACGCGGGCCGGCTCCAAAGGATCCAAGCGAACGCGAGGCCCATCGCGAGGACGAGAGGAAGGGCCAGCAAGTACGGGCCCGAGAGCTCGGTCATGTTCGCTTTCCTCCCTTGGGAAGCATTCGTACGAGCGCGTCGTACTTCGAGGTCCGCGTCCCCGCGGCCGGGAGACTGCTCGGTTGGAACGCGGGGTCGTGGATGCGCGCGAGGATGGTCTCCGTGTAGAGGCTCTCGAGCAGAGCTCGCAAAGAGTCCCGGTCTCCCTCCCGGACCGTGCCGAACCCCACGGGTTCGTACGCTCGATACAGCTCGGGAAGCAGTTCGGCGAGCTTCCCCATGTCGGGTCGGACGTACTCCTGGAGGAACTTCCGGTCGGTGCAGGAGTTGGGCACGGTGAGCCCATACGCTCGCACGGTGCCCTCGAAGGCACTCTGGAACGCTCGTCGGACGGCCGACACGTAATCGCCCCGGTCCAGCATGTCGCGGATCTCGCGGAACGTAGGGCTCGCCTCCGGTTTCGGCGGCGCCTCGGGAGGCGGCTGCGCCGGCCGGTTCCCGCCACTCTTGGGAGGGGAGGAGGTCGCCGCCGGGGCGACAGGTCCCCACGGGTTCACTGCGGCCTTCTTTTGGGGGGCGGACGTGGAAACTCCCTTCGCGTGAGATGGGCACCTGGGATATCTCCTTGTGCCCGAGGTCCCACGAGAGCGGGGTCGGTGGGCCGGAAGCTCGTAGACCCTCCTCTGCAAATCAAGATACGCGAGGGCGGAATTGCCCAAGCATGGCCCAGCCCGCCAATCCGGCCTCCCCGCCGTGCGCCTCGTGCGGGCGTCCCTCGAGCTACGTGGCTCAGTACGGGCGATACTACTGCTTCCCCTGCAGCCGGTACGTCGACCTTCCCGCACCGCCTCCGACGGTTTCTTTGCCCTCCTCCTCGCTTCCTCCGGCCCCGGTGATACCCCCCGCCCCGGTACTCGTGCCATCCCCGTTCGGAGCTCCCCCGGCGCCTTCTGCGGGACTCGGCGCCCCGCAAGCGGTCCGAGGAGAGATCGAGATCGGTGTCTGGGACAACAAAGCGGGCGCCGGCTACGGGATCTTCGGGGTAGGAATCTTCCTCTGCGCCTTCACTGGGGGTTGCGTCCTCTTCGCGGGGTTGGTGATCGGGGACGCCGGCACGACCGCGGTTGGAGCGATCGTGTTCCTCCTTACCTTCGTCTTCGTGTACCTGGGCTATCGCCGCGCTCACACGACCGCCTGGTCGCACTACGTGCTGACGAGTCGACGGGCCCTGGTCTATCGTGTCGAGAACAAGATCCAGACGCTGGTCCAGTCCTGTTACCTCGCGCAGTGCCAGGTCGAGGTCCTCAACCGCAAGGTGGTTTCACAATTCCAGACGACGGGCGCGGTCTACGGAGGAGGCGGCGGAGCGTTCGTGGGAACCACCAACGCGACGACCACCGGCACCTCGGGCCAGATCGGGGACGTGCTGTTTCTGATTGGCGGCGTCCCGCAGGTGAAATTCCTCGGCGTTCGGGACCCGGACGGAATCCTGAGTACGGCGAACCACATCATTCAAGGGCTGCGCGGCAGCGTGGCCTAAGGGGTAGTTCGGAGCACGGCGGGGGCTCGCATGTCCACTTGTCCTTCCTGCGGTGCCTCGGGTCCTGGGGTCCGGACGGTCGTGTGCGCCTCGTGCCTGAGGACCATCTGCTCGAACCACTGGTACGCGGTGCCGGTGGTCAAGGAGACCCTTCTCGTACTGTCCTTCAGCGGTCAGGGGCGACCGTCGCGTCGCGCCGACCCGCAGGCCGCGTGGACGTGGATGACCAGCGGTCAGGGGACCCAAAAGGACTGGCAACAGTACCGGTTCTTCTGCGGCGTGGCGTGTGCCGCAAGCTTCCTCGCGAGCACCACCCCGAACCAGATCTCGGCACCGAACGGAACGTTCGCGATCCTTACCTTCTCCGACCCCGGGAGGGCCGTCAATTCGGCCGACTTCTCGATCGGCCCTCCCTTGGCCCCCGAAGTGTGGGCTCTCGTCGAGTGGAACCTTCCGCCGGAGCTCCGCCCGACGTTCCAGGCCCGGGTCACCGGCTCGGACGTCCGGACCGAGGAGCTCGACCGCGCGAAACGCCTCTGGGAGTCCGGGGAGTTCGGGCTGGCGGCCGACATCTACGAACGATGGGGGTATCCGCAGTTTGCGGCCCAGGCGCGGGAGCTGGCCCGCACGAGCCGCGTGGTCCAGACCTCCGTCACCATCGATTACAACCGGCTCGTGGAGCAGCTCAAGGACCTCCGCAAACCGATCGCTTACTCGTGCCCGCAGTGCGGTGCGGGGATGCTCCTGAACCCGGCGACCTCGCGGGAGCAGCTCGAGAAGTGCTCGTACTGTGGGGCCACCTTCACCCTTCCCGACATCATGGGCGTGGTCCAACGGATGGTGGAGCGGGGAGCGGTCGGACAAGGGACCGCGGCGCCCGGTTCCCCCACGGCCTGACGAACGTTCGGGAGTTCAGGCTTCGTCGCGACCCTCTCGACTCGGGAGAGGTCGGTGCGTTACGACCCCCAAGTAGGCGAGCGCATACAGCGAGAGGAGCGGCAAGAGGTAGACGAGGTTCATCGGGTCCCGCACGAGGTAGGTCGCGAACAGGATCATCGCGACCAACACGACGACGCGGCCGACACCGAGGTGGAACTCCCGGTTGGCCCAGACGAGGACACGGTCCGGCCCGGGCGTCCGGTCGATCCGTTCCATGAACTCGACCATCACCATGTTGTTGAGCGGCGTGGCCAGGACCGTGTAGACCCCACCGAAGACGAACGCGTTGACCGTGGGGTTCCAGCTCTCGAACAGAACGAGAGAGGAGAGGATGATCCCGAGCACCGCCACGAGGGCGAACGGCCCGTCGCGTCGGAACCCTCGGCGGAAGGCGAAGTTGGCGACGACCGAGAGCAGGACGAGATAGCTCGCGAAGACCCCGGTGATGAGGAAGCTTCCCGTCCGTTCGAACACGTAGATCGGGAGGACGATCCCGACCGGGATCGCGAAGAGCTGGGAGGCGACGAAGACGAGCTGGAACCGGGCGTAGCCGGGCCCGGGACCGCGGAGGGTCCGCGCGAGCGAGTACCCCTCCGCGGGACGGGCATCGTAGCGGACCCGGAGGATCACCAGCATCGCGAGCAGGAAGACCCCGCACGCCGCCGCGAAGTCCCAGAGGTATCGCTCCACGCCCGGAAACGTCGAGAACTGGATCAGCGCCCCGGCGCAGACCGGCGCGACGAGGGAAACCGCTCCCGTGAGCAGGTTGTTCACCGCGACGAACGTCGTGCGGTTCGCGCTTTGGGTGATGTCGTGCATCATCGGGTTGTTCCCGGCGTAGAACACTCCCATCGCGACGCCCCACAACATCCCGAACGCGAAGGCGTTCGAAAGGGGTCCGCTCACCAAGAGAAGGTCGAGGAGCACGAGACCCGAGAGGACGAGGCCGAGCACGTAGAGGTACTTCGGCGAGTACCTCGGGAGGACGTAGCCGGAGAGCGCGTACGCGGTGAACGCCGTCGCGTAGGTCGCGATCTGGAAGTACAGGACCGCGAGGTAGCTATAGTTCGAAAGGAAGAACAGGTTGAGGAAGACCGCGACGAGCCCGTTCCCGAGCGCGTAGAGGTTGAACGAGAGGTAGTATCTCCCGATCGGCCCCGTCGTGCGCCCCCCCATCTCGCGAGAACCCCCGATCGCCTCTCCGCCCCGATCTCAGGGGAATGAGGGGAACGGCCCCACGATAGGAGTTTCGTCACGGCAAGGGAACGAGATTCCGCCCGGCCCCCCGTGGGGAAGGCCGCGGTCGAGCGGACCGGCGAATGTGCGACGAACTAAGGAGAGCCCGACGCGTGGTCCCCCCGTTCCATGAGCTACTACGTCGTGGTGCGAGGACCTCTCGCGGTCGGGAAGACCACGGTGTGCGAGCGGCTCGCCGGGGTCCTCCGTGCTGACCACATATCCATCGACCGAATCCTGGAAGAGTACGGTCTCGAGGAATGGGACGAGGACCGGATCTCGCTCCGGAGCTTCCTACGTGCCAACGCCATCGCGGCGGACCAGGCCCGCCGATCCTTCGAGCGGGGCTCGCCCGTCCTCTTCGATGGGTGCTTCTACTGGAGGCAGCAGATCCACGACCTCGTGGAGAGGGTGCACGCCCCTCACTACGTGTTCCGACTCAAGGCACCCCTCGCGGTGTGCATCGCGCGGGATCGAACGCGACCGCGGACCCCCACGGGGGCGACCCCGAAGGGCGGGGACCAGCTGGGGGAGGAGGCGGCGAGGGACGTGTATCGATTGGTTTCGCAGGTCCGGTCCGGCGTCCCCATCGACGCGTCCGGACCCGTGGAAGCCACCGTGAACGCGATCCTCGTCCACTTGCCCAAACTCCCCCCGGGGCGGGTCGTACGATGATGGGCGGGAGCGTTGAGCGCTAGTTTCGAAGCCGAGGGAGGGAATCGAACCCCCAGGAAACGGATCTGCAGTCCGTCGCATTAACCATTCTGCCACCTCGGCGCGCGGAGGGGGGAGAGGAGGCCGGCTTAAAACCGACGGGGCGGGAGACCGGACGGGCTCAGATCGGGCGGAACCCACGCCGCACGCGAGCGAGCGCGGTGTGCACCTCGTATCGTAGCCATTCCGCGAACGAGAGCCCGTGGCCTCCGGCCGCCTGCCGGCCCTCCCGCAGCGCACGGAGGGCATCCTCCCCGCTCTTCGTTCCATCGGGGAACTCGGTGTACGCTCGGCCGACGTCCGCGAGCTCGTGCACGTCGCTCCCTCCCGTCACAGCGAGCCGACGGCGCGCCGCGACGGCGGCCGCTCGAGCGTTCGCACGGAACGAGTTGTGTCCGTTCACCGTCTCGATCGCCGTCACGGGAGCGCTCTCCGCGACCTTCCGGCCGACCCCGTGGGAGGACCGGAACGGGTGCGAGAGCACCGTCACGCCCCCGTGCTCGTGCACCCATGCAATCGTTTCCGTCACTGGCCGGTGGAGGGGAGGCACCTCGTGAACCCCGTAGGCCAAAAGGTGTCCCTCCACGGTCGAGACCTCCACTCCCGGAACGAGGAGGAGCGCCGGGAACTGGGTCGCGAGCGCGGCGAGCTCGCCGTGCCCCGCCACCGTGTTATGGTCGGTCAGCGCAAACCCATCGAGACCGACGGACGGGAGACGCGCGGCGATCTCCTCGAGCGTGAGCCGGGAGTCGGGGGAGTACCGGGAGTGGACGTGAAGGTCGAGCCGAGGGCCGCCCATCAGCGGACCTTGGCGCCGACGGCCACCGGCTCGGACGGCCGGGGACCCTCTCCGGGTCGGAAGGTGAGGAGCTCGGCCCGCCCGGGCTCCGCGGGAGATTGACGCACGACGACCCACGCCCCCGTCGGCCAAGGCCCGGCTCCCTCGACCTCGGTCCCCCCGACGTCGACCCGAACGTATCCCTCGCGCGAGGGGCCGGTGACCCGTCCCACGGTGAGCGAGGTCGCGCCGAACTCCTCGAAGGAGATCGTCCGGTCGGTGGTACCTCGGCCCTCCAGGTACGTTCCGGGCGGCGTTCCCTCGGGCGGTGCGAGAAGGACGGCCCGCTCTCCGGCCTCCGCGGCGAGCACCATCCCTTGAGAGGTGATCCGTCGGATCGTCCGAGGGGCGAGGTTCGTGAGCAGGACCACCGGACGGCTCTCTAGCGATTCGATCGAGTACGACGTGCGGAGGCCCGCGACCAGTGTTCGGGGCGTGCCGGTGCCGACGTAGACCTCGAGGAGGTAGAGCTTGTCCGCCGAAGGGTGGACCGAAGCGCTCCGAATGATCCCCGCGCACACGGCGAGGGGGGGCCACGCGGTCGGGGCGACTGCGGACACGGAAGGAGCGCTCGGGGCCATGGTCCCGGCCGCCGGCGGGGCCTCGGGCCGTGGGAAGAGGGGGTGGATCTCGCCCAACTTCTGGCCGACCGGGACCGGAGTGAGCGCCGAATCCCACTCTCCCGGGCCGGGAGGTTCGCGGTAGCCGAGCATGTGGAACACCTCGGCGCTCGAGAACGGCAGTACGGGAGAGAGCCAGGTGGCGAGGGCTTTCAAGCACCAGAGGGTCTCGTAGAGCGCTCGCCGACGGTCCTCTTCGGACCCCTGCCACGGACGGGCCTCGTGGAACCTCCGGTTCGCGTCGCGGACCTCCTCAAGCGCGAGGTCGAGGGCCTCCTTGAGGTGGACCTGCTCGTATTCCTCGGTGATCCGGGCGTGGGCGCTCTTGAGGCGTTCCCCGATGCCGGCGGTGGGCGTCCCCGCGCTCCACCCCTCCGGCGGCGCCGGCACCTCCCCCGAGTACCGGTCCCGGGTCAGAACGAGCGTCCGCTGGACGAGGTTCCCATACTGGTTCGCGAGGACCTCCTCGCGGAGCTGACGGAACTCCTCCCAGTCGAGCTCGGTGTCGTGGTTCTGGGGGGCGAGCAGCGCCGCGTAGAACCGGATCACATCGGGAGGATAGTTCGCGAGGAGGGACGGGACGAACGCGTCGGAGCCCCCCGTGCGGCTCTTCGAGACCTTCCGCCCCTCGACGAGCAGCCACTCGTTCGCGGGCACGTCGTACGGGAGCTGGAACCCCCCGGCCCCGAGGAGGATCCCGGGCCAGATGATCGTGTGGAAGAACTTGTTGTCCTTGCCCACGAAGTAGTACTGACGGGCCGGCGCGCCGGCGTCCCAGAACGCCTGCCAGGCGTCGGGGCGACCGGAGCGGATCGCCCACTCCTTCGAGGCGGAGAGGTACCCGGTCACCGCGTCGAACCAGACGTAGAACCGCTTCGCGTCGTAGCCATCGAGCGGGATCGGGATCCCCCACTCGAGGTCTCGGGTGATCGGAGTGGGATGAAGCCCCCCTTTGAGGAAGTTCTCCGCCACGCGGAGGGTGCCCGGGCGCCAGTGCTTCTGCTGCGCGATGTACTCCGAGAGCCTCTCCTGAAGACGGTCGAGCTCGAGGTAGAAGTGCTCGGACGGGCGGAACTCCGCCGGCGTATCGCAGAGGGCACACCTCGGGTTCCCGAGCTGCCCGACCTCCATCGGGCGGCCGCAGCTGTCGCACTCGTCGCCCCGGGCGTTCTCGAAGCCGCAGTTCGGGCACATCCCCACGAGGTACCGGTCGGGAAGGAAGCGGGCGTGCTTCGGGCAATAGGCGCCGTCGGCCGTCCGACGGGCGATGAACCCTGCCTCCAGGAGCCGGAGGAACAACTCCTGGACGGTCCTCTCGTGGACCAGCGTGTGGGTGTGCGTGAACAGGTCGAACGAGAAGCCGAGCTTCTCGAACGCCTCCTTGTTGATGGCGTGGTACCGCTCGGCGATCGCGACCGGGGTCGTCCCCTCCTTCTCGGCCCGGACGAGCGTCGGCGTCCCGTGCATGTCGGAGCCCGAGACCAGGAGGACCTCGTCCCCCCGAAGGCGGTGGAAACGGGCGAAGATGTCCCCCGGGAGGTAGGCGCCGGCGAGGTGGCCGATGTGGAACGGGCCGTTCGCGTACGGCCACGCGACCCCGATGAAGATGCGCGCCATGATCCCGGTCCCCGAGGGAATACCCGAGCCCGCGTTCATCCTAAGCGTTTCGCGGAGGGCAAGAGTGAGGGCGTGAGCGGCCGCGGACGAGCCGCGTGCATCGTCTTTAACCCCGGAAGCCCTGCGGGGCGCCGTGAACGACGAACCCCCGATGGTCCGTCCGGTCGTCCCCGAAGCGGAGAAGGAGATCGGGGTGAAGCACCCGGTCCTGACCCACGGCTACCTCGTCCTCGTGGATTACATGGGAAACGATGCGGCGATCGTCCAGGCCGCGCGCGTCTCCTACGGGCAGGGCACCAAGGCCGTGCGGGACGACCGAGGACTGATTCGCTACCTGATGCGCCATCGCCACACGACGCCGTTCGAGATGGTCGAGTTCAAGTTCCTCGTCCGGCTCCCGGTCTTCGTCGCCCGCCAGTGGATCCGCCACCGGATGGCGTCGGTGAACGAGTACTCGGCACGGTACAGCGTCGTCCCCGACGAGTTCGAGATCCCTCCGCCCGAGGAGGTACGCCACCAATCGACCCGCAACCGCCAGGGTCGGGGCGACCCACTGCCCGCCGACGTGGTCGAACGGTTCCGGTCCGACCTCGACCGGGTCTCGAAGGATGCCTATGCCTCTTACACCCGAGCGATCGACGCGGGCGTGGCGCGCGAGACCGCTCGCCTCCTCCTGCCCGTGGCGTACTACACCCAGTGGTACTGGAAGACCGACCTGTGGAACATCTTCCACTTCCTCTCCCTTCGGCTCGACCCGCACGCCCAGGAGGAGATCCGCCTCTATGCGGCCGAGATGGCCAAGATCGTTCAGCTGGTCGCACCGATCTCGTACGAGGCGTTCGAGGAGTTCACGCTCTCCGGGCTCTCTCTGAGCCGACGGGAACTCATCGCGGTCCGTGCGCTTCTCACCGGGAAGACCCCGGAGGCCGCGTGCGAGCAAGCGGGCCTCCCGCTCGCGCGCGAGGACGGAAAACCGATGACGAGCGGCGAGGGAGTCGAGTTCCTCGAGAAGCTCGCCCGCCTCCGCTCGCCCGGCTGAGCGGGACCTTTAGAATCGGGGATTGTCGCCGGCCTCGAGCGTGTAGCCGGGCCGGATCGGGAACGGCTTCAAAGGGCCCGAGAACCGTCCGGGAAGGGTCGGGCGGATCTTTTCGAGCTCGGTGTCGGAGCCTTCGCCGACCGCCAGGACGTGGGCGAGGCGGGCCGCCGCCCCCCCGGCGCGCATCACGCCGAAGCCGTTGAACCCCGTCATCGCGTAGAGGCCCTCCGCGCCGGGCACGGGCCCGATGAGGGGGTGCCGGTCCGGGGTCGCGACGCAGACCCCGGCCCACGCCCGGACGAGCTCGGCGTCGGACCAAAGGGGGAACCGGCTCCCGAAGCACTCCGCCACATGGGCGACGAACTGTTCGTCCCCTCCGGTCGAGAACCGGTCGGGGTCGGCCTCGACGAGCTGAGTGCCGTCGCCGGCCATGATCCGGCCCACCTCCTCGGGCCGGACATAGACGTCCCAGTCGAGGTCGTGGACCGAGGGAAACAGTCGGGGATCGGGGGAGGACGGACGGAGCACGGCCGCTTGGGTGCGGTACGGGGCGAGCGGCAGGGGGTGACCGATCGACGCGAGGACGCGCTTCGACCACGCCCCGGCGGCGACCACCACCCGCCGGGCGCGGGTCGTCTGCCCGGCCACGGTGAGCTCCCAGTGGTCCCCTTCGCGGGCGAACCGGCTGTAAGGAGAGCCCAGGAGGAAGTCGACGTCGAGCTCGCGAGCGCGTTCCGCATAGAGCTCGCCCATCCGGCTCGGCGTGACGACCGCGTCGTCGGGGGTCCACGTGGCGCTCAGCACATCGTCGAACCGTCCCCACGGCACCTTCTGTGCGAGCGTCGTCCCATCGAGGGCCGAGACGCGGACGGACCAGCTGCGCAGCCGCGCTAGAGACGCTTCGAGGACGGGCACGGCCTCGCGGTTCCGGGTCCAGAGGGCGCTGCCGTTCACGTGGAACGCCGTGGGATCGTACCGCTCGGCGAGCTGGGCGTACTCCTCCTTCGATTCCCGGACGGCCATGACGTCCCACGGGTCCCAGAGCTGCTCCGAGACGATCCCGGCGGCACGGCCTGTCGCGCCCGCCATCGGGGTGGCGGGGTCGAACACCGCGACGGGCTCGATCGACCGACGGGCGAGGTGGAAGGCGAGGGCGCAGCCGGAGATCCCCGCCCCCAGCACCAGGACGTCCACGCGCGTATCGACCACGAACGCCCCCGAGCCTTCCCGACGGTTAATACTGCGGTTTCGCGCGTTGGTAGGCCGACTGGAGCGCCGCCGTGTCGACGTGCGTGTAGATCTGGGTCGTCGCCACGGAGGCGTGGCCGAGGAGTTTCTGGATGAATCGGATGTCGCAGCCCCTCGAGAGGAGCGCGGTCGCCAGCGTGTGGCGGAGCATGTGCGGGGTGACCCGACGGGGGATGTTGGCCGACTGGGCCGCGCGGCGGACGATCCGCTCGATCGTCACGGGCCCGACGGGGAAGAGACGCGAAGTGGACTCTCCCGCCAGCGTCCGGTCCGTGAGGTACCGGTCGATCGCCGCCCGGGTGCGGTCCTCGAGCACGACCTCCCGGTCCTTGTCCCCCTTCCCGGAGCGGACGTGGAGCACGTTCCGTTCGAACTCGAGATCCTCGATCAAAAGGTGGCTCAGCTCGCTCACCCGGAGGCCGCAGAAGGCGAGAACGTGGACGATGGCGCTGTCGCGCGGCGACTCCTTCACCGTCTCGAGGAGGCGGTGCATCTCCTCCTCGGTGAGATACCGGGGGAGCCGCTCGGGGCGCCGGGGGGCCTCGAGCTGGTCGGCGATGGCGAACCCGTAGCTTCGGAAGAGGCAGGTGAGGCCCCGGACGGTCGTGTAGATCGAGTTCTTCGAGTAATGTCGGTGGAGCACGAGGTGCTCCCGGAACGCCTCGAGGTCCTGGAGCGTGACCTCGTCGAGCGGTTTCTGGGTGAAGTTGAGGAACATCCGGGCGATGTGCCCGTACTGCTTCACCGTGCAGGGGCTCCGCTCCTGGGCCTGGAGCATCCGCTGGAACCGGCCCACGAGCTCGAGGACGTCGAACTCCCCGTTCGGGATGGGGCGAGGGGAGATGGAGCTCCGTCGAGGTGCCGGAGCCGAGCGCGGCAGCGACGCGGAGGACGCCATCGCGCGGGACTGGCCGGATTTTGCCTAATAATCGTATGCGCGCAGTGGAAGGCGGTCCGCCGCTCGTCGCTCAAATAGAGGCGGACCGTTCGGCTCCCTCGTGCACTGCTCCGCGTGCGACGCGCCGGCGGTCATCGACCAGCCGTACCGGGGGGTCCATCTGTGCGAAGGCCACTTCCGTCGGTCCGTCGAGGAACGGGTGCGGCAGGAGATGCACCGCCAGCTCCCCCGGTTCGCCCGCGGCACGGTGGCGGTGGCCCTCTCGGGCGGCAAGGACAGCTCGGTCGCGCTCTCCCTCGCCTACCGGTACTTTCATCGGCGCCCGACCGTGCGCGTGGTGGCCGTGAGCGTGGACGAGGGGATCGCGGGCTACCGCGCCGGGACGCTCGATGCGGCCCGGGCGCTCACTCGGTCGCTCGGTGTCGAGCACCGGGTCGTCTCGGCCCGGGAGGAGATCGGCACCACGATCGACCGAACGGCCTTGGACCTCCACGGGACCGTCCCCTGCTCGTTCTGCGGCGTCTGGCGCCGCCAGCTCCTGAACCGCGCCGCGCGCGACGTGGGCGCGGACGCTCTCGTCCTGGGCTTTAACTTGGATGACCTTGCCCAAACGATCCTCATGAACCTCGTCCACGGGGACCTGGACCGCCTCGTCCGGATGGCGCCCCACCGAGTTCGTCAGCCCGGGCTCGTTCCGCGCATCGCGCCGCTGGCCCTCGTCCCGGAGCGGGAGGTCTACCTGTACGCGCGCCTCCGGGAGCTCCCGTTCGACCACGGGGAGTGTCCGTACGCGAGCCGTGCGGCACGGAACCTCTTCCGGGAGGTCGTTTGGCAGCTCGAAGAGGCCCAACCGGGCACCCGGCAGGCCCTCCTCAGCACTCACGCACGGCTGGTCGCGCGGTTCCTCTCCGAGGAAGGACCCGTCGCGGCCCCCGAACGGTGCCGGGCGTGCGGGGAGCCCTCCTCGTCCGAGCTGTGCCGCGCCTGCGAGTACCTCGAGCTCGCCCGTACGGCCTCCTCCGTATCGGAGACCACCTCATGACCGAAACCGAACCGATCGTTCCAGGAAGCGACCCACGAGCCTCTGTCGGCCGTCGCGTCTTCGTCGTGGGGGCCGGCATCATGGGCAGCGGCATCGCGGCCCAGTGCGCCCTCGCCGGCTACCCGGTGACCCTCGAGGACATCAACGAGGAGCTCGCCCGACGCGGTCTCGCCAACGCGGCCCGGGCGCTCGACCACGCGGTACAGCGCGGAAAGGTGAGCCCGGGCGACCGCGAGGAGGCCCTGGGACGGATCGACTTCGCGATCGGGTTCCGGCGCGCGGACTCGGCCCAGGTCGTGATCGAGGCGGCGCCGGAGGACCTTGCCCTCAAGCGGAGGATCTTTTCGGAGCTCGAGCCGGCGACGCACCCCGAGGCCCTTCTAGCCACCAATACTTCCTCGCTCCCGATCACCGCGATCGGCCAGGAGCTCAAGGACCCGGGGCGTCTCGTGGGGATCCATTTCTTCAACCCCGTCCTCCAGATGCCGCTCGTCGAGCTGATCCCCGGGCACATCACCCGAGCGGAGTGCCTCGAGGACGCCCGGGCGTTCGCGGTCAGCCTGGGGAAGACGGTCGTCACCTCCCGCGACACCCCGGGGTTCGTCACGACCCGGGCGCTCGCGGTCCTCGTGAACGAGGCCGCGTGGATGCTCTACGAGGGGGTCGCGACCAAGGAGGACATCGACACCTCCTACAAGCTCGGGTTCCACCACCCGATGGGACCGTTCGAGCTCGTCGACCTCGTCGGGATCGACACGGCCGTCGCGATCCTGGACGTCCTCTGGGACGGGTTCCGGGATAGCCGCTACCGGGCGTGCCCGCTCCTTCGGACGATGGTCTCCGCGAAGAAGCTCGGGAGGAAGACCGGCGAAGGGTTCTATTCGTACGCGCCGAAGAAGGCAGAGGGCACATGACCGACTTCGGGGCGGGGATCGACCTTCTCATCCTGCTGCTCGGAGCGTTCGTCCCGGCGCTGATCTACCTCGCCTGGGTCCGGCGGACGGAGCGGTACGGGACCGAGGCGTGGGGGCCGCTCCTCAAGGCGTTCGTCTACGGGGCCCTGTTCGCGACCTTGACGGCCGCGGTCCTCGAGACGATCATCGTCTATGCGGGCACCGCCGTGAGCCAAACGTATCCCGCCCCCGAGTTCGTCTTCCTGAACGGCAACTCGAGCGCCGGGGTGTTCTTCCTGGTCCTCGTCGTCGCTCCGGTCATCGAGGAGGCCCTCAAGGCGTCGGGGGTCGCCAACTTCCGCCGTTTGTTCCGCCAGCCCGCGGACGGGCCGGTCTTCGGTGCCTCGGTCGGGCTCGGGTTCGGGTTCTTCGAGACGTTCCTCTACGGCCTCGGCGCATTCGTCGTCGGGGGCCTCGAGGCCGGGATCGCCCTGATCCTCGTCCGGTCGGTGTCGAGCGTGCTGTTGCACGGGAGCACGACCGGCATGTTCGGCTACGGCTACGCGCGCTCCCAGTTCCACCAGCCCGGGCCGGGGTCCTGGTCGTACTACGGTGTCGCGGTCGGGATGCACGCCTCGTTCAACGTGCTCGCCTCGCTCGCGGCGATCCTCGCTCTCGCCGGCATCGGCGGGCTCGCCGTCGACGCGGCCGGCGCGATCGCGCTGCTCGCGGCGATCTTCTTCGCCTTCTGGGCGATCGAGCACGTCCGGGCGATCATCCAGGCGGCGGACTACCCGGCGCTCCTCGGGCCCCCTCCGGCCCGTCGGCCCCCGCCGGCCGCTCGACGGCCCTAGCGCCGTGGGGGTCCGAGGGCCGGGAGACGGGGCCTTACGCCTTAGGCGGTGCCCTTCCTCGGGAGTTCCGGTTCCAGTCCGCCTCTCCGATCGACCGGTAGAGCGCCTCGGTCTCATCGGAGGGGGGAGCCTCGCCCCCTTGGCCGACGTCCCGGATCCGGGCCTTCTTGAGGAGCCAGTAATGGATCCGCCAGGTCTTCCCGCGCGAGACGGTCGCGTCCTCCTCCTCGCTCGTGAGGAGACCCTCCTCCTCGAGCTGGTAGAACCGGTCCCGGTCGTCGCTCGAGAGCTTGTTGTCGAGCACGGTGTCGTCGGCGCCGAAGTAGCCCAGCACCATGCGCGCAACGGGTCGGGCCTCTTGGGGAGCCACCTTCCCGCGGGCGACGAGGGTTCGCTCGATCGCCCGGGTCAGCTCGGCCTCGGTGATCGAGGGCATGGACGTCGAGGCCCCCACGGAACGCTCGGAGATAAAGGTCCGCGGGCACGCGCAACGGTTCCCAGCGAACTTTTGTGGCCGGTGCCGGTCGTGGGAGGGTGACCGACCCCGTCCCCTTCGAGCTCTCCGAGAGCGCCCGAGCGAGCGCGCTCCGCGCGTTCGACCGGGGGCTCTGCGGGGAATGCTTCGGCCGCCTCTTCGGTCGACTCGGCCACGGCCTCACCAATCGCGAGCGCGCGGAGCGGATTGCCTCCGCGCTCGGACGCGCGGCCCCGGGAGAGAACCCGGACTGCATGGTCTGCGGGGGGCTCTTCTCCCGGCTCGGGACGTGGGTCGAGCGGTGCCGAAGGGCCGCGGACGGTTTCGAATGGCACCGCTTCACCTGCGGGTCCCGCTGGGACCCCGAACGGCTCGCCCGGGAGGAGGCGCTCTGGATCGAGGTCGGCACCGAGTGGGGGGAGAGCGCCCGATCGGCGTTCAATCGGGAGCTGGGCAAGGCGGTCGAGGGTGCGACCGGGGCTTCGGGGGTCACCGAGAACCCGGACCTCGTCTTCCTCGCCGACCTGCCCGTCGGGAGGGTCGAGCTCACCGTCCTGCCCGTCTACGTGCGCGGGCGGTACCGGAAGCTCGACCGGACGCTTCCCCAGACCCGGTGGCCGTGCCGTCGCTGCCACGGTCGGGGCTGCACCGTCTGCCACGGCACGGGAAAGACCTACTCGACCAGCGTGGAGGAGATCGTCGCCGCGCCGTTCCTTTCCGCGACCGGCGCGGAGGGGACCCGGTTCCATGGGATGGGACGCGAGGACATCGACGCGCGGATGCTCGGTCGGGGACGGCCGTTCGTTCTCGAGCTCCGCCGTCCCCGGCGCCGTTCGATCGACCTTGAGAGGATGGCCTCCGAGCTCGCCCGGGACGCCGCGGGGAGGGTGGAGGTCGTCGACCTCGCCCCTTCGAGCGCGAACGAGGTCGTCCAAGTGAAGGAGGCGTCCCCCGAGAAGAGCTACCGTGTCGGCGTGATGGGGGAAGCGTCGGTGGCAAAGGTTAATGAGGCTCTCGAACTCGCTCTCGGCCGAGCGATCGCCCAGCGCACCCCGAAGCGCGTCGCCCACCGTCGGTCCGACCGCGTTCGAACGCGGCGGGTCGTCGCGGCCCGCGTTCTCGAAGCGGAGGCGGGACGGTTCACGCTCGAGATCAGGACCGAAGCCGGCACGTACGTCAAGGAGTGGGTGGAAGGAGATGACGGGCGCACCGTACCGAGCCTTTCCTCGCTCCTCGGGGTGCCGCTGAAGGTCGAGTTCCTCGACGTTCTGGAGATTCACGACACGTAGCGAAAGTACCGAGGCAGACGGTCGAGCCAACGAAGGAAGGGAGGAGGATACCGATGGTCAAGAGCTCGAAAGGATTCCGATCCCGCTCGCGCGGGACGTTCACGAAGGAGGTCCGCGAGAAGGGGCTGCCGCCCGTAAGCCGGTTCCTCCGCGAGTTCGCCGTCGGCGACCGGGTCATCGTCCGGATCGAGGCTTCCGACCCTCACGGGCAGCCGCACCCGCGCTACCAAGGACGGACGTGCACCGTCGTGGCGAAGAGCGGGCGAGCCTACCGCATCGCGTTCAAGGACGGAGGAAAGCGGAAGGAGCTCATCGCCAACCCGATCCACCTCATGCCCGCCTCCGGAGGGAGCGAAGATGCCTGAACCGGTCCCGCTCTCGAAGGTGAAGGACCTTCTCACGGAGGAAGCCGCCCAGCGGACCCTCCCGCGCGAGGCCGCCCTCGCCCACCAGCACGCCGAGCAGTTCGCTCGCCTTTCGAGCGAGCAGACCGCGAAGTTGCTCGCGGCGCTCCGGGCGCTTCCCTATGTGGACGCGTCGATCGCGGTCAAGATCGCCGACATCCTCCCCCAGTATCCGGAGGAGATCCGCCTGCTCTTCTCGAAAGAGCGGGTCGCCCTCGACGAGGAGCAGGTCACGAAGCTCCTCGAGATCGTCGCACAGCACCGATGAGCGGGGGGGTCCGCTATGGAGAACTACGCAGTCATTCTCGACTACCTGCCGAACGGTCGGCAGACGGAGCGCGGCTTCCACCGTGAGCCGCTCGCGCTCGCTATCGGCGAGGACGAGCTCAAGCTCCTCGAGGTCGTTCCGCGGCCCGGCGCCACGCTCACGGCCGGCGCGAGGGTCCCGCTCGTGTCCGTGGGAGGGACGGCGCCCCCCATCGACCACGTGCGACGGCGGATCAGCTACGACGGGCTCACCGTCGCGGGCCGCACGGAGCTCGCCAGCGCGCTCGAAGGGATCGTCCAGCGGCACAGCGAGCGATACCTGAGGTTCTTCAACGAGGCCCCGGCGGTCTCGCGGCGGTTCCACCTGCTCGAGCTTCTTCCTGGTATCGGGAAGAAGACGATGCAGCTGATCGTCGAGGAGCGCAAGCGGGCTCCGTTCGCGAGCTTCGAAGAGATCGAATCTCGGGTCCACCTCAAGGCCCCGGAGCGATTGATCGTCGGTCGGATCGAGCAGGAACTGAGCGGTGTCGAGGACAAGTACCGCCTCTTCGTCGCGCCGTAGCGCGGCCGAGGGCGCGCGCGTCCCCTCGGTCCCCGAGCGGCCGGACGAGGTTCGCGCGACGCTCGAGGCCCTCGGCGTCCGACCGTCCAAAGAGTGGGGGCAATCGTTCCTCACCGACCCGTTCGTCGCCGACGCCGAGGCCGCCCTCGTCGAGGTCCCTTTCGGGCGGCCGGTCGTGGAGATCGGCGGCGGCCTCGGAATGCTCACGGCTGGGCTCTTGCGCCGCGGACTCGGGCCGATCACGGTGATCGAGCGCGACCCCCGGCTCGCCGCCTTCCTCGAGGAGACGTTCGGCGCGCGCATCCGGGTCCGGACCGCGGACGCACTCACCGTCCCCCTTCCCCCGGCGGACGCGGTCGTGGGGAACCTCCCCTACTCGGTGGCCACGCCGATCCTGCTTCGCCTGTGGGCGGCGCGGACCCCTCGGGTGGTCTTCCTCGTACAGCGGGAGGTCGCCGAGCGGCTCGCCGCGGGCCCCGGCTCGAGGAAGTACGGGCGCCTCTCGATCCTCTCGCAGCTGTACGGATCGGTCGAGCTCTACCGGACGGTGGGTCCGTCGGCGTTCACTCCCCGGCCCGAGGTGGAGAGTCGGATCGGCGTCCACGTGACCCGGGCCGGACCTCTTCCGGTCCCTTCCGTGCCCGTTCTCGAAGAGGCTCTCCAACGCCTCTTCTCCTCCCGCCGCAAGCAGCTCGCGAACCTTCTCCCCCGGCTCGCCCCGAGCCACGAGGCGGCTGTCGAGCTCGCACGGAAGGCCGGCTGGCCCGAGGACTGGGCCCACCGTCGCCCGGAGGAGCTCGCCCCGGACGACTACTTCGCTCTCGCCCGGGCCCTCTCGGACCGGTCCCAGACCGACGCCGCGGACGCTTGAGCGCGGACCCTAAGACGGTCCGACCGGAATGGGGTTGGGTCCCGCACAAGGCACCTCGTCGACCTCTGCGCGCCCCCGCACGCCCCCCGCGGAGGGGTACCGACCGTGGGTGCGGTTCATGAGGGCACGGACGCCTTCGTCGGCCGGAAAACCCCCTCCTCAGCCCCAGCTCGAACAGGTCATTTGCTGGGGCTCGCCGGAGCCGCTAACGAGGGCACCGGAGGTGTCGTTGACCTCGGCCCCATAGAACGTGCCGTTGAATTGTGTGGCGCCCGCTCCGAACATCTGCCCGAACGGCGCACAAGTGGAGAAGTAGGCGTCCCAGAACCATCCCACCTCAAACCCTGTAGCGTTTCTGTAGGTCGGACCGAAGGTGACGTTGAGTCGAGGGTGGGCGTTGATGTACGACGAATTCGACGTGACGGCGACGGCCATAGCGGCCGGGCTGTCCATGGCGGGCGCGCCGCTGGGGCTGTAGGGTGGAACCCCCGTACGGGCGGGGGACGCAAACGTTGCCAACGCGGTCGCCGTCCCGTTGACGACAACCACAGCGAGCAAGTTCGTTTCGTCCCGGGCATTGGTCGTCCCGTTCGTGTACTCGAAGAACCACCAAGGAGACAGGCCCGAAGCCAGCGATCCGTTGAACACGGGCACCTCCGGACGCGCGGAGGTCAGGTAGTGAATCCCCGAGCCGGCAAGGGGGCCGAGTTCTATGAGCGCAATCTCGTTGGAAACGACCGCGTTCACGTCCACCGCGGCCGCGCCAGCCCATGTCCACGGGCCACCGGGCGCTCCTTCCGCGACTGCGTCGGCCAGGGGCCGGGCCGCGGAGTACGGGAGACCCGCGCCGGTATACCCCTTGGAGCTCGAGCTAGTTCCTAGACCGGGGATCACCCCGGTCAGGAGCAGCGAGAGGACCACCACGGCAACAACCACGATGGCCGCGACGGCGATGAGCACGCCTCTGTGCCCTCGTCGGCCCGGGGGGTTGCTCACAGGAGTCTCGGACGGTGTCGGTGTCGGAGCTTCGGGGGTCGAAAAGGGTGGGGTGGTGGACGGCGAAGCCACGGCGGCCATGGCATGCTATAACACATAGGTCAAGATACACCCTTTCTCGGTCAGGACTCGGCCCGTTGGGCTTGATGGACCGGCCCCGCGCGCCTCCTATGATCGGTCGACGAACGCAAGGAGTCCGACGACGGGTTCTTTCGACGAAGAGTGTTCCAAAACCCCTTCCGGAGCTCCTATAAGGAGACCTTCCTGACCCACTGCCATGCCCGCGCCTCGCGCCCCGGCCCCGTCGACGCGCCACCCTCGCACGGTCGTTCCCCCGAAACTCATGGCCCCGAGCGGGAAGGGCCCGGACCGCGACGCGGCTGCCCTCCATTGGTTGCTGGAGAAGGACCAACCCTCGATCCGGTTCCGCGCACTCACGGAGCTCCTCGGTCGGCCCGAGAAGGACCCGTACGTCCGCGACGCAAAGCGGGAGATCCTCGAGCATGGTTGGGCGGCGGAAATCCTCTCGCAGCGGGACCGGTCGGGTGGGTGGGGCGATGGACGCTCTCCGTACGTTCCGAAGTACACGTCGACGAACTGGAGAATGCTCGTACTCTCCGACCTTGGCCTCACGTGCGAGGAACCCGCAATCCGGGATGCTTGCGACTACTGGATGGCCGGCCTGGCCGCGAAGGGGGACCGCCTAGGGGGGACCTCGGGCGGGACGCCGCACTACTGCATCGCGGCCAACATGGCCCGTGCGTTGATCCTCTTCGGGTACGCCGACGATGGTCGGGTCCGGCGGACCATGGAATGGCTCGCCGAGATCGCGGACCCGAAGGGAGGATGGTCGTGCTTCGGGAGCGGCCGAAACCTCGACTCATGGGAGGCGCTGAGCGCGTTCGCGGTCTACCCGCGCTCGAAGTGGTCGAAGGCGATGTCCGCCTGCGTCGAGAAGGGGGCCCAGTTCTACCTCGAGCGGGAGCTGCACCACCAAGGAGACCGGTACGCGCCGTGGTACCGGTTCCATTACCCCGTCCACTACTACTACGACCTTCTCGTGGGGCTCGACTTCATGACCCGACTGGGGTACGGAAACGACCCCCGCATGACGTTCGCGCTCGACCACCTCCGCGCGCGCCGTCGAGCGGACGGCCGATGGAACTTGGACGCGGTCCACCCCGACGTCAAAGGGGGCATGGCCGAATGGTTCGCGAAGCACCCGCGCGACCGTCCCTCGCCCTACGCTCTTGAGAAGGTCGGTCGCCCGAGCAAGATGGTCTCGCTCACGGCCCTCCGTGTCCTCTCCGCGGTGGAGGGGACGAAGGCCCGCTCGAGAGGTGGATCATGACGGACCCGCGCTGGACCGAGATCGACGCGTACCTCGAGCAGAACCTCGTCCCGACCGACCCGGTCCTCGAGGCCTGTCGCCACGCGAGCCGAGAGGCCGGCCTCCCCGACATCGAGGTCTCTCCGACCCAAGGGAAGCTCCTCTACCTGCTCGCCCAGATGCAAATGGCCCGAGAGGTCCTCGAGATCGGCACCCTCGGAGGGTACAGCGCGATCTGGCTCTGCCGTGCCCTTCCCCCGGACGGACACCTGACCTCGCTTGAGATCAACCCGAAGCACGCGGAGGTCGCGTCCGCGAACCTCGAACGGGCCGGCCTTCGTTCGCGTGTCGAGATCCGGCTCGGCCCGGCGCTCGAGAGCCTATCCCAGCTCGTCGCGGAGAAACGGGGCCCGTTCGACCTCTTCTTCCTCGACGCCGACAAGGAGAACACCCGGCCGTACTTCGAATGGGCGCTCCGCCTCTCCCGACCGGGGTCGCTCATCGTCGTCGACAACGTGATCCGGCACGGCACTCTCGTCGAGGCGGCCCGTCCCCCGCCCGACGTCCGGGGGATGCGCGAGTTCCTCGAGGCGCTCCGTTCCGACCCACGCGTCAGCGCGACCGCGATCCAGACCGTCGGTCGGAAAGGGTACGACGGGTTCGCGTTGGTCCGAGTGAACGAGATGCGCCCGGACCCTCGGCGCGTACCATAGATACCGGGCCCCCCTGGCGCCTCGCGATGCCGCCCCCCCTCGACCGCGACCGGTTCTCCGTCCCTGCGAACGCGACGGCGTGCGCGGAGTACTCCTTCCGCCAACGGTTCCGCGTGCCCGCTCGCTACGCGTTCCGCTGGTGCATCGACTTCGTGCCGTACCCCTGGACGGACGGGAGCCCCCATGGGGCCCGGACGGTCGTTTGGCTCGCCCCTCGCACCGTCCTCTTGGACGACACGTTTCCTATCCCCCACGGCGGCCGCGTGCGGAAGGTCAAGCTCGTCCAGATCTACCCCCGCACCCGGAGCTGGGTCTCGACCCATCTCGTGGGCCCGAACCGGTGCTCCCAGTTCCGCTACTCGATATCGGCCGATGGACCGGACGCCTCCGCCCTCCTCTTCGAGGGTCGGGAGCTCCGATGGACCGGACCGAGACTCTCCACGACGGTCGAGCGACGGCTCGCGTCCCGCCTGAGGGCGAACGACGCCCACCTCTGGAAAGAGTTCGCGTCCGAGATGGAACAAGAGTTCCGCGCCGGCACGGCTCCTTGAGCTCTCGGAAGAAGGCCTACGCCGCGCTCGAACGGAGCATCGTCCTCGAGGTGACGACCCGGGAGAACCCGAGGTCCTCGAGCGCCGAGCCCACGGCTCCGACCGGCTCGGCCACCACGGCGAGGCAGGAATTGGGATGGGAGGAACGGAACCATTCCGTGGCCCCGTCGAAGAGGCCCTCGACCTCCCCCGGGGTGGGAGGCGTGGCCCCGGTGAGAGGGAAGTAGACGGCCAGAGAGGATGCGGAGGAGAAGACCGCTCGAAGAACGATCGGCGAGCTCGGGGCCGAACCGTGGACCCAGGTGACCTTGCGCGTGTTCCGTCCACTCACGAGGATCTCGTTGTGGGTGAGCGTCCGCACGGTGGCGGGGAAGGCCGCACGGAAGTCCTTCTCGCGGCCGGAATCGAGGCCGGTGAGCAGCGGCTCGAGCTCGCGCCCGGAGGACGGGCTCGGCGGTTTCCTCGCCCCGGTCGGCGGGAGGCCGGTGCGCGTGTAGAACGCGGTCCGTGCGACCTCCCGATAGCCGGCCCTCTCGTAGACGCGGGACGCGCCGACGTTGTCGCTGTCGACGTCAAGGACGAGCCAGGGCTTCTTCCGTCGGACCGACGTTTCTTGAAGAACGGAAAGGACCCGGGTGGCGATCCCGCGGCCGCGGCACTCCGGAGCGGTCACCATCCCGGCGACATACCCCGTGTTCCGGCTGAAGAGGAGCGTCCCGGTCCCCGCGAACCGGCTCCCGTCCACAGCGACGAAGACCTCGACCGGAGAGCGGCGGAACGCCCGTAGGATCCCCAGGACGAACCAGATCGACCTTCGGGAGAGCATGTTCACCATCTCCCCGGCCGACCGGTCGAGGCCGGTCTTGCGCTCGAACTCCCCGATCCCCTGGAGGATGAGCGGCAGGAAGTTCGGAACGTCGTGCCGGCGGAGGGGCCGGATCAGGGTCGGTTCCGGTCGAGTGGCCATCGTCCTCCGTCCCAATCGTTCCGGGACGATCCCCGGACCTTGGGCCTGCGACACGGGAGAGCATGTAAGCGAACGGGTCCGCGATGTCACGCACGGCCGGTCCGTTTCGAGGGCTCTTCCTCCGTGTGGACCGTCCCTCCGAGCCAGACGACCGCGATGATGATGAGCGCGCCTCCCGTGTACTGGAGACCCGAGAGCGCGACCCCGAGGATCAGGAGCCCCCCCGCGCCCGCGACGATCGGCTCGACGGACGCCGCGATCCCCGCCTCGGTGGCGGAGAGGTGCTGGAGGCCGTAGACGAACAGGGAGAAGGCGAGCATCGTCCCCGCCACGACCGTGAAGAGGATGAGGCCCCAGAGGAGCGCGCCGCTCGCGAGGGTCGTCGGCCAGTGATACCCGACAAAGCTGTAGAGGCCGAGCGGCGCGGTGACGATCCCTCCGAGCAGGAACGCCCACGTCGTGACCCACCAGGGGCTCTCGGTCTGCACGAACCGTCGGCTGGCGAGGGTGTAGTACGCCCCGGTGACCGCGGAGAGGAGGCCGAAGGAGAGGCCGAGCGGAGTGATCAGGACCGAGAACCCGGTGGTGGAGAACGTCGCGACGAGGAGGACCGTTCCTACCGCGGCGAGCCCGAGAAGGCCTCCCCAGCGCGCCGACCAGCGGATCGTCCCCGTGGCGACCTCGTAGCCGGCGACCATCGGGAGGAAGAGGAATTGGAGGAGCGTCGCCGTCGTGACGTTCGAGTAGAAGAGCGTCTCGAGGTAGGCCACCTGGGAGCCGACGAGGCCGAAGATCGAGAGGGCCGCGAACGACCAGGTCCAGGGGCGGGGCCACTTCGGCCGGGCCACCGCGATGAGAAGAATCGCCGCGCCGAACATGCGGATGGTGACGAGCCCCCAGATCGGGAACACGTACCCTTGGACCACCACCTGGGCCGCCGTCCCGGAAAGACCCCAGAGGGCCGACCCGGTCACCGCCGCCAAGAGCGCCGCCCGCTCCGCACGCATTCGATTCCCCTGGGACGACCCGCGACGGACTAGCGGGCGGAGGATGGCTTTTGCTTCCACCAGGAGCGTGAGAGTGCTCGGGACGTTCCTACGCGGTCCCAGGACTCACCTTCCCCCGGACCGGGGGATGGACGTCGGTTCCGGGTCCGGGGTTGGAGCCTCCTCACGCCCCCGGACGGGTTAGCCATGTTTATATAGAAGAGCAATTCTGCCACTCGCGGTGGACGCATGCTTCAGGGAACTCCGATCCTCGTCCTGAGAGAAGGGACGGAACGCGAACAGGGAAAGAGCGCGACTTCGAACAACATCGCGGCGGCCCGGGCGGTCGCCGACACGGTCCGGACCACCCTCGGTCCGCGCGGCATGGACAAGATGCTCGTGGACGGGATGGGGGACATCACCATCACGAACGACGGGGTCACGATCCTCAAGGAGGTCGACGTCGAGCACCCGGCCGCGAAGATGCTGGTGGAGGTCGCCAAGACCCAGGACCAGCAGTGCGGCGACGGAACGACCACCGCGGTCGTCCTCGCCGGGGAGCTCCTGAAGCGCTCGGAGTACCTCCTCGAGCAGAACGTCCACCCGACGGTCATCACCCGCGGGTTCCAGCTCGCCCTCGAGGAGGCGAAACGGCTCCTCGAGACCGAGATCGGCACGTCGATCAAGCCCGGGGACGAAGAGGTTCTCATCGACTGCGCCGCCACTGCGATGGGCTCGAAGGGGGTCTTCGGCTCCCGCTCGGAGCTCGCCAAGATCGCCGTGACCGCGGTCCAGCGGATCGCCGAGACCCGGGGCGGGCGGACCGTCTGCGACGTCGACCAGATCAAGGTCGAGAAGCGTCACGGCGGGACGATCTCCGACACGGAGCTCATCGCCGGCATCCTCCTCGACAAGGAGCGCGGACACCCCCGGATGCCCTTCGAGGTCGTGAACGCGAAGATCGCGCTGCTCAACTCCGCCCTCGAGATCAAGAAGACCGAGATCGAGAGCAAGATCAACATCAAGAACCCGAACCAGATCCAGGGCTTCCTCGAGGAAGAGGACCGAACGTTCCACAAGATGGTCGACTCCATCAAGGCGGTCGGCGCGAACGTGGTCGTCTGCCAGAAGGGCATCGACGACGTCGTCCTCCACTACCTCGCGAAGCAGGGGATCTACGCGGTGAAGCAGGCGAAGGAGTCGGACCTCCAGAAGCTCGCCCGCGCGACCGGCGGGAAGATCGTCACGGGAATCAAGGAGCTCACGAGCGCGGACCTCGGGACGGCCGCCAAGGTCGACGAGCGGCGGGTCGGCGAGGACAAGATGACGTTCGTGACCGGCTGTGCGAACCCCCGGTCCGTCTCCATTCTCATCCGCGGCGGCACCGAGCACGTGACCCAAGAGGTCGAGCGGTCGCTCCACGACGCCCTCAAGGTCGTCTCGAGCGTCCTCGAGGACGGGGTCGTCTGCCCCGGCGGCGGTGCGACCGAGATCGACCTCGCGGTGAAGCTCCGCAAGTGGGCGGGCACCGTGGGCGGCCGCGAGCAGCTCGCGGTCGAGGCGTTCGCTCAGGCCCTCGAGGTGATCCCGTGGGCCCTCGCCGAGAACGGAGGGTACGACTCGATCAACACGTTGATCGAGCTCCGGAGCGCTCACGACGGCCCGAGCGCGAACAAGAACTCCGGGATCAACCTCCAGGATGGGAAGGCCGCCGACATGTGGAAGCTCCACGTCATCGAGCCGCTCCGGGTGAAGACCCAAGCGCTCAGCTCGGCGACGGAGGTCGCGACCATGATCCTCCGGATCGACGACGTCATCGCGTCGAGGAAGTCGGGCCCCGCCCCCGGCGGCGCGGGCGGCCACGAGCACTAGACCCGCGCTCTCCGCCCGTCGGACCAACTCGTTCCTTGGGCCGGCCCCCGTTTTGGGGCCGGTCCGAAGCCTTCTTATCGCGAGCAGGGTAGGGCGCTCGCCATGCGGACGAAACCGGTCGAAGGGGTGCTCCGCCTCGATGTGGTCGCTCTCGACCCCCGACCGGCGGTCTACCTCGCCTACGACGGCCTCGCCGGGGTGAGCCAGCGACCGATCCTCCGCGACCTGATCGAGGAGCTCGAGCGCAAGGGCCCCGAGGAGCTCAGCCGGTTCCTCGACGCGCTCCGCCGCCGCCACTCCGGCCAGGTCCACGTCTACTTCTCCGACTACGTGAGCTACGGGATCGGCGGCGGGGATGCCGCGGCCGAGTTCTTCCTCGGCACCTACCTTCTCCTCTACGAACCGGCCCGAGCTGCGGGGAAGGATCCGGCGATCCCCGAGCACCTCGCGCTGTTCCGGCCGGGAGGCGTCGAACGCCTCGCCGTCGAGCCGACGGCCCGCTGAGTTCGTCCGAGCTGCTCTGGACCCCAGCCATTTTCTATTGGGCCACGTCTCGCGGGTCGTCCGATGCCCGAAGAGAACCAGCTCGAGCGCGACCGACGCGCGAAGGTCGCGCGGTGGCGCTCGGAAGGCAAGGAACCGTACCCTTGGTCGTTCCCGGGACGCACGCCGACGGAAACGGTGCGGGTCGCCTGCAAGTCCCTTCGGCCGGGGGAAGAGGGGCACGGCCCCAGCGTCCGCATCGCGGGCCGCGTGATGGCGATCCGCCAGCACGGCCGCACGGCGTTCGCGGACCTCGAGGACCTCTCGGGCTCCCTTCAGCTCCTGCTTCGGGTCGACGAGCTCGGGGAGGCCGCCTACCAGGCCTGGCTCGCCGACCTCGACCCGGGCGACATCGTGGGCGCCGAGGGCACGCCCACCGTCTCCCGGCGCGGGGAACCGTCGCTCCTCGTTCGCTCCCTCACGCTGCTCGCGAAGGCCGTGCGACCCCCGCCCGAGAAGTACCATGGCCTCCAGGATGTGGAGGAGAGGCTGCGCCGACGCTACGTCGACCTCCTCTCCTCGTCCGAAGCACGGGCCCGGTTCCGCACCCGGACGCTGCTCGTCCGGGAGATCCGTCGGTACTTCGACGAGGCCGGCTTTCTCGAGGTCGAGACCCCGATCCTCACGTCGGTCGCGGGCGGGGCCGCGGCCGCGCCGTTCGTCACCCGCTCGAACTACCTCGACGAGGAGCTCCGGCTGAGGATCTCGATCGAGCTCCCGCTCAAACGACTGCTCGTGGGCGGGCTCGAGCGGGTCTACGAGCTCGGGAAGGCGTTCCGCAACGAGGACCTCGACAGCATCCACTCGCCCGAGTTCACCGAGTTCGAGGCGTACTGGGCCTACGCCGACTACAACGACATGCGCCGCCTGATGGAGGGCCTTTTCGAGCGGCTCGCGCAGAAGACCCTCGAGCTCTGTCCCGGGGACCGGGTCGTCGAGGCGGCCGCGAAACGGTTCCTCCCGCCGTTCCCCACCGTCGACTTCGTCGAGGCGCTCGAGGAGAAGAGCGGGATCCGGGAAATCACGTCGAAGAGCCGAGACGAGCTCCGGGAGCTCGTTCGCGCGACCCACTCGACGGTCCCCGACAACTCCTCGACCGGGACGTTCCTCGACAAGCTGTTCGAGCACTACGTAGAGCCGACGTTCGACCGGGTCACGTTCGTCGTCGATTACCCGGCCGCCACGACCCCGCTCGCGAAGCGGCACCGCTCGAAGCCCGGTCGGGTGGAGCGGTTCGAAGTCTTCCACCCGGGGTTCGAGCTGGCGAACGCGTACACCGAGCTCAACGACCCGGACGAACAGGAGGCCCGGTTCCGCTCCCAGCTCGGCGAGCGCGGAGACGACCGGTACGCCTTCGACGAGGACTACGTGACGGCCCTCGGCTATGGCCTGCCGCCGAACACCGGTGTCGGCTTCGGCGTCGACCGTCTCCTGATGGGGCTCCTCGGGATCCCGTCCATCAAGGAGATCCTCCTCTTCCCGCTGATCCGTTCGCGATAGTCGTACGGGCCCATCGGAGTTATACCTGCGGCGCGGGGATGGTAGGGCGATGGCCCGCGCTTCCCCCGCCTCGGTCTCGGTGCCGCTCGCCCTCGAGCGGCTCTCGGTGGCGTACGGGGAACGGCCCGCGGTCCAGTCGCTCACTCTCGCGGTGCAACCCGGGGAAATCTACGGTCTCTTGGGGTCGAACGGCGCCGGGAAGACGAGCACGATCAAGGCGATCGTGGGGCTCGTGCGCCCGGTCGCGGGCTCGATCCGGGTCTTTGGCCTCGATGCGCTCACGGACGGCCTTGCGGTGAAGGCCCGAATCGGCTACGTCCCCGAGACCTCGATGCTCTACGAAGCCCTGACCCCCCGGGAGTTCCTCGAGTTCGTCGCGAGCGTGCGCCGGATGGAGGCGGCGGTCGCGACCCGACGGATGCAGAGCTACGCCGATGCGTTTCGGCTCGAGGCCGAGATGGAAGAACCGATCGCCACCCTCTCGAACGGGACCCGCCAGAAGGTGCTGATCCTCGCGGCCCTCCTCCACGCGCCCCCGCTCCTCGTGCTCGATGAGCCGCTCAACAGCCTCGACCCCCGCTCGGTCCGGATCATGAAGGACGTCCTCCGGCGCTACGTCGCGACCGGCGAGCACGGGGTCCTCTTCTCGACGCATACCATGGAGGTCGCCGAGCAGCTCTGTCACCGCGTGGGGATTCTCGACCGGGGGGTCCTCCGCGGGGAGGGAACCCTCGCCGCGCTTCGGGCCCGGGTCGCCGCGGGCGATGCCTCTCTCGAGGAGATCTTCCTGCGCCTCACGGAAGAGCAAGAGGGGGTGCGAGCCGCAGTGGACTCCCTGGGCGACCCCTCCGCATGAGCTGGCGCGAAGCGCGACGGATTGCCGACGTCGCACTCGCCGAGCTCTCGCTCCAGGCGGTCTACGCGTTCCGGCAGGGGAACATCCTGCCCGCGGACCGATCGAAGGACCTCGGCGCCCGCTCGCGGCGACGGGTCCTCCAAAGCAAGGTCGTCATCAGCTTCGTGCTCGGCGTCTTCGCCCTCGGGGCCGCCTCGCTCTTGCACGTGAAGGCAGCGGACCCTTCGCTCCTCGCAACGATTCCGGTGGGGCTCTTTGAGAGCGCCATCCTCACGGGCCTCTTCAGCATCGACATCGCTCTCCTCTGGTGGACGGGGGTCCAGGTGATCCCGACGATCCTTTCCTCGGGCGTGCTCACCGTGCTCGAGCCGCTCCCGGTCGACGACTCGACGCTCCACCGGGTCGCCGGCATCCTCTACCTGCGCTTGTTCGACCTGCCGGCCCTCACGATCCTCGTCCTGACCCCGCTCGGAATCGGGATCGCCTTGGGACCGCTCGCGGGGCTGGCCGCCCTTCCCGGAGCGGTCGTCGCGATCGTCTACGCGCTCGCCCTCTCCCTGCTCACGGGCCGGTTCTTCTTGCGCCGCGTGCAGGGTTCGCGCGGAGGCGGCGGCCGCGTCGTCGTCCGGTGGGCGTACCTCGTACTCTGGCTCGTTCCAGCATTCGCGATGTTCGCCTTCATCACGGCCGCGCCCGCGTTCTTCCGGAGCCTGGCCGTGCTCGCCGCCCAGGGCCCTTCCCCCACCGCCACCTTGCTCGCCATCGCGTTTCCGTTCCCGCTGGCGGCACTTCCCGCCCTCGTCGTGGGAGGAACTGCCTCGTTCGTGATCCTCTCCCCCTCGGCCGACTGGGCGCTGGGGGGAGCGGCCCTCGCCTACGGAGCCCTCGCGGTCTGGGCCGCCGTCTGGTTGGCCAGCTCGATCCGAACGCTGCTCTTCCTACCGGTTCGGACCCCGGTCGACCTGCCGACGGCGTCCCTCTCCCTTCGGCCCACCGGATTCGCTCGCGCGGTGCTCGTGAAGGACCTTCGGATCGCGAGCCGGACCCCCGGCTATGCGTTCCTGATCCTCCTCCCCATCCTGGACGCCGGCGCGCTGGGGCTCCTGACGTACGCGACCCCGACCCAGAACCCGGTCGCCGCGTCGCTCGCGCTGGCCGCCGTGACCGCGGCCGCGCTCCTCGCAACCTTCTTTGGCCCCGCGTTCTTCGCGATTGAAGTGGTGGCGTACTCTTACGGCCGGAGCCTTCCGCTCTCGAACCGGTCGATCGTCCTCGGGAAGGTGGCGCTGATCAGCATCATGTACCTGGTCGCGGCCGGCCTCATCGTGGGGATCACGCTCTTGCGGTTCTTCGAGCCGACAACGTTCGTCGCCTTCGTCCTCGCGGAGCTCCCCGCCGTGGTAGGGGCCGCGTTCTTCGAGCTCGGGCTCCTCTTCCGATGGGCCCGGCATCGAGGCCTCGCGATCACGAACCTCTACACGGGGGCGTGGTTCGCTCTCATCGTCTCCATCCCCGGGCTCCTCCTCGCGAGCGCTCCCGTGATCGTCTTTGAGGTCGCGCAGTCCGCCGGGGTCGCCCTCGGTCTCGGTCTGATGGCGCTCGTGGCGCTCGCCGTGCTCGCGTTCTCGGCACCCCTTGCACTCGGGAGGGGAGCCTCCTGAGCGCTCCGTCGCTCCCCTCGCGCTTCGAGCCTCGGGCGATCGAGGCGCGCTGGCAGGACGCGTGGGACGAGCACGGCGTCGCGCGCGGCCCGGAGCGTCCGAAGGGTCCCACCTACTCGATCGTGCTCCCGCCGCCGAACGTGACCGGGACGCTCACGATCGGTCACATGCTCGGGGACACGGTGATGGACATCCTGATCCGGCACCACCGGATGCGCGGCGACGCCACGGTCTGGGTCCCGGGACTCGATCACGCCGGGCTCGCGACCCAGGTCGAGGTGCGCCGCCGCCTTTCGAAGCAAGGGGTCCGGTTCGAGGAACTGCCCCGAGAACAGGCCGTCCACGAGGTCGAGGTCTGGAAGGAGGAACACGAGAAGCGGATCCGGGAGCAGACCCGGGCGGGCGGCTTCTCGGTCGACTGGACCCGGTACCGGTACACGATGGACCCCGGCGCCGTCCGTGCGACGAAGGAGGTGTTCGTCCGTCTCCACTCCGACGGCCTCATCTACCGGGGCGAGCGGATGGTGAACTGGGACCCGCGCCTCAAGACCGCGATCAGCGACCTCGAGGTCGTCCGCACCGAGGAGGACGGCTCGCTCGACTACCTTCGGTATCCCTGGGCGGACGGGAGCCCGGGCGGGCTCGAAGTGGCCACGGTGCGGGTCGAGACGATCTTCGGCGACGTGGCGGTGGCCGTCCACCCGGACGATGAGCGCTACCGTGTGCTCGTCGGTCGGGAGGTGATCGTCCCGCTCACGCATCGCAAGATCCCGATCATCACCGATCGCGCGATCGATCCCGCGTTCGGCGCAGGAGCGCTCAAGGTGACCCCACGCCACGACCCGGTCGACCACGAGATCTTCCTCCGCCACCCGGACCTTCCGATGCCGCCCGACATCCTCGACGAGACGGGGCGCCTCGTCGGCGCCGGGGTCCCGAGCGAGTACTGGGGCCTCGACCGGGACGTCGCTCGGGCGAAGGTGCTCGAGGACCTTGCGAAGGCCGGCCTTCTCCTCCGCCGGGAGCCGTACCGCCACTCGGTCGCCCGGTCCGAGCGGTCGGAGGCGGTGATCGAGCCTCGGCTCTCCGTCCAGTGGTTCGTCCGGATGCGCCCGCTTGCCGAGCCGGTGGTGGAGGCCGTCCGCAACGGGGAGATCCGGATCCATCCGGAGCGCTGGGAGCGCTCGTTCTACCGCTGGATGGAGGAGGTCCAGGACTGGTGCATCTCCCGGCAACTGCTCTGGGGCCACCCGATCCCGGTCACGCACTGCCGCGCGTGCGCGCGCGAGATGGTGACGGTCGACCCTCCGACCGTCTGCGACAAGTGCGGGTCGGGGAACCTCCAGCCGGACCCGGACGTCCTCGACACGTGGTTCACCTCGTGGCTCTGGCCGTTCCTCGTTCTCGGCTGGCCCGACCGCACGAGCGACCTCGACCACTACTACCCGACGAACGTCCTCGTCACCGGCCGCGACCTCATGTTCTTCTGGGTCGCCCGGATGATGATGGCGGGCTACTACGTCCGCAACGCGCGGCCGTTCTCGGACGTCTACTTCACCGGGATGGTCCGGGACGAGCAGGGACGGAGGATGTCGAAGCACCTCGGCAACTCCCCCGACCCGCTCGACGTGATCCGGGAGCGCGGCGCCGACGCGATGCGCTTCGCTCTCGTCTTCCCGAACCCCACGGACGAGGACGGACCGTTCGGGACCGCCGCGCTCGATGGGGGACGGAACTTCCTCACAAAGGTCTGGAACCTCGTGCGGTTCACCCTCCCGTTCGTCCCGCCGGGCACTCTCCCCCCCGCCGGACCGCCGTCCCTCTCCTCCGGGACCGCGCTCGAGAACCGGTGGATCCTCTCTCGGTACCGGCACGCGACGGAGGAGGTCGGAAGCGCGCTCGATGGGTTCCGTCCGACCCAGGCCGCCACGGCGCTCTACGACTTCCTCTGGCACGACCTCGCCGACCGATACGTTGAGATCGCGAAGGAGGCGCTCCTCGGCCGCCGAGGCGAGCTCGCGGAGCGCGAGGCGCGCGCGACGCTCCTCTTCGTGGTCGAGCGCTCGCTCCGGCTCCTCCATCCCTTCGTCCCCCACGTGACCGAGGAGCTCTGGCATGCTCTCCCGCACGGTGACGCGCTCCTCGCCGTCTCTCCTTGGCCCCGCACCGAGGAGGCCCCGGCCGACCCGGCCGCCGAGCTCGAGATGGAGCCGATCCTCGAGACGATCCGCCTCCTCAGGAACCTCCGGGCGGAGGAGAAGGTCCCCGTGTCCGCGACTCCGAGGGCCTGGGTCCGCCCGAGCAACCCCGAGGTCGCTCGCATCCTTCGGTCGGAACAGGGGACGGTCGAGCGCCTTGCGCGGGTCGCGTCGCTCGAGCTCCTCGATGCCGAAGCGGAGGTCCCCCAAGGAACCGGTCGTCGCGTCGCGATCTTCGGCGAATGCTTCCTCGAACGACCCGTCGCCTCGGGAGCCACCGCCGAGGCGCTCCAAAAGGAGCGGGAGAAGATCGTCGGCCTCCTCGAGAAGACCCGGACCCGCCTCGCCGACCCGGGGTTCCGGTCCCATGCGCCGGCCGAGGTGGTCCGAGAGGCCGAGGAGAAGGCCGCCGAGCTGGCCGAACGCGTCCGACGCATCGACGAGCACTTGAAGGAGGACGGTTCGTCCCCCGGCGCATCCCCATGACTCCCTCGTCCCACGCCCGGAAAACGTCCCCGGCGAGACCGAAGACGCCCACGAAGCCGACCGGCTCGAAGCGACCCGCCGCCCCCGCCCGTCGGGCCGCCACCCAAGCGCCCGACCTCGCGGAGACGGTCGAGCTCCCCGGCGGGACGCGGCCCCATCCCGTGATCGGCCTCGGCCTGTGGGCCTCGGGCCACTGGTCGGTCGAGGACGAAGCCCGCATCAAGGCGGCCATCGGGCGGGCCTGGGAGCGGGGCATCCGCTGGTACGACACGGCCGAGGTCTACGGGGGCGGCCGGTCCGAGCGCCTGCTCGGGGAAGTGCTCGGCCGCGTCCCGAACGCGGCCCCGGACGCCTACGTCACGACCAAGGTCTCGTGGGAGCACCTCCGGGCGAACCAGGTCCGTGCCAGCCTCATCGGCAGTCTCGAGCGGATGACCCGCCGCTCGGTCGACCTCTACCTCGTCCACGCCCCCGACCGCCACGTGCCGCTCTCCGAGACGATGGGCACCCTCGAGGCGCTCTGGAAGGAGGGGAGGATCGGCGCGATCGGAGTGTCGAACTTCTCGCTCGAGGAGCTCGAGGAGGCGTCCCGCCACCTCTCGGAGGCGAAGATCGTGGTGAACCAGCTCTGCTACAACCTCCTCTTCCGGGAGGACGTCGACCCGGTGCGGGAGTACTGCCGCACCCACGGGATCCTCATCGAGGCGTACAGTCCGCTGGCCCGGGGCCTCCTTCTCGGGAAGTCCCTCAACGGCGCGACCGTGCGCCGGAAGGCCCGCGAAGTGTCGCGGAGCTTCACCGAGCCGAACCACCTCACCGAGCTCCTCGACCGGCGTCGGGCCCTTCGGGACCTGGCCGAGGATTCTCAGGTACCGCTCGCCTCCATCGCGCTCCACTGGCTCCGAAAGATGGGCGCGGCCCCGATCTTCGGCGCGAGCGGGCCGGAGCAGATCGACGCGAACCTGGCCGCCTGGGCTCTCCGTCCGCCGGACCGGGTGCTCGACCGGGCCGACCGGATCGCGCGGGGCGAACGTGCTTAGGCTCGTCGCGCTCGACATGGACGGCACGCTCGTCGACGTGCCAAGCTCCTGGCGGGTCGTCCACGACCACTTCGACGACCACAACGACGAGGGGCTCCGCCGGTTCCTCGCGAACGAGATCGACGACGAGGAGTTCATCCGGATGGACATCCGCGTCTGGTGGCGGCACGCGCCCGCCCTCTCCGTCGACGACCTCGAGCGGATCCTCGCGCCGGTCCCGCTCATGCCCGGGGCCGCGGAACTCGTCCGGGGCATCCATGCTCTGGGAGCGCGCAGCGCGATCGTGAGCGGAGGCCTCGACCTCCTCGCCCGTCGGATCGCGCGCGAGCTCGGGATCGAGATCGCCCTCGCGAACGGCGTACGGGTCGATTCGGACGGACGCCTCACGGGGGAGGGGATCGTACGGGTCCCGATCCACGGGAAGGCGCAGGTCCTCGAGCAGCTCCAGCACCAGCTCGGAGTGAGCCCCGAGGAGACGGCGAGCGTGGGGAACTCCGAGATCGATGTCGGCCTCTTCCGCCGGAGTCGGATCGGTGTCGCCTTCCGACCCGAGGACGAGAAGGTGCGACGCGCCGCGACAGCCGTGGTGACCGAGCCGAACCTCACGAGGGTCCTGGACGCCGTCCGTCGGCTGGCCTGACCCGCGGTCGCGGTCCCTTCTCGAGCGGAACGGAGCGTTTCCCCCACCGGATAGCCTTATCCCTCACCTCTCGGTCCCGGCCTCCTCCGATGGAGTCATACCAGGCCCTCCTCGCCCGCGCCCACGAGAAGCTCCCGCCGATCCGCACGGGCGGCGAGCGGTTTCAGGTGCCCGAACCGGACGTGATGACCGACGGGAAGAACACCGTCATCCGGAACTTCCAGGACATCACCGGTGTCCTTCGACGCGAGCCGCCGCACGTCATCGGGTTCCTCGCGAAGGAGTTCGGCTGCCCCGGCGTCCTCGACCTCCCCCGGGGGGTCCTCAAGAGTCGGCTCACGAAGGACCAGATCTCCCAGCGCCTGCGCGACTACACCGTGAAGTACGTCATCTGCTCGGAATGCAAGCGTCCCGACACCCACCTCCAGAAGGAGGGACGGTTCACGCTCCTCATCTGCGAGGCGTGCGGCGCTCAGCGGCCCGTGACGGTCCGCAAGGTCGTCACGCCCGAGAAGCCGAAGACCCCGGTCGTGGTCGGTGAGGTCTATCGTCTCACGATCGAGGACGTCGGACGACGCGGGGACGGAGTGGCAAAGAAGGAGGGGTTCGTGATCTTCGTGACGGGCGCGAACCAGCGCGGCACCACGGTGAACGCGAAGGTGACGAAGGTCCTCGGCAACAACGCCTACGCGGTCGTCGAGCCGTAGCGCGATTCCCCCACGAACGAACGAACTATGCGGAGCTTCCGCTGGATGGGCCTCCTTGGCCTCTACGTCGGCGCTCAGGTGGTCGGGCTCGCGCTCGCGAACCCGTTCCGCTCGGAGGGGTTCACCTCGACCTCGAACCCCCAGAGCCCGACCGCCCCCCTCTTCATCCTCCTCGTCATCATCCTCGCCCCTCTCTTCATCCTCTTCTTGGCGCGGCAGAAGGGTGGCCTCGTCGCGCTCCGCCAACTCATCCTTCTCGCGATCGCCGGGGCCCTCTACTTCACGCTCTACGCGACGTTCTCGATCTTCCCGCCGGGGCCGTTCCTTGTCCCGCCGTACGGGGCCGAGATCGTGCTCGACCCAGCCCTCACCCTCGCCGCCTCCGTGAGCCTCCTCCTCTACTTCGCGCTCCTCGTGGAGCCCCAGTGGTACATCGTCGACCTCGTCGGCTTCCTCGCGGCGGGCTCGCTCATCGCGATCCTCGGGATCTCCTTCGGGATCCTCCCCGCGTTCATCCTCCTCATGGCCCTGATGGTGTACGACGCGATCGCGGTCTACCGCACGAAGCACATGGTCTCGCTCGCCGACGTCGTGACCGACATGAAGCTCCCGATCCTGATGGTGATGCCCGACAGCGCCGGCTACGACTACCCGAGCGCGCCCCGGCTCGCGGAGCAACGGACCGCGCCCACCGAAGAGCGCGCGGCCCTGTTCATGGGCCTCGGCGACGTGGTCATCCCGGGGACGCTCGTCGTCAGCGCGTTCGTCTGGATCCCCAGCACGCCGATCGTCCTGGGCCTCGGCGCGAACCTCTGGACGGCGATCGGCGCGCTCTTGGGCTCGCTTGTGGGGTACGCGTTGCTGATGCGCCTCGTGCTCCGGGGGAACCCGCAGGCCGGCCTCCCGTTCTTGAACGGCGGGGCGATCCTCGGCTACGCCCTCGCCTACGTCCTCGTGTTCCACTCGGTAACGCTCGGTCTCACCGGAGCGCTTTAACCCCCCGGGACTCCCCCGGGACGTGCCGCGCAAGGTAGAGGACGTCCGGATCGACGATGCGCCGTCGCTCGACACGCTCATTCGTCGCCTCGAGGCCGGCGGGGGGTTCAGCGCGAAGGAGGTCGCCACCGGCGTGGACCTCCTCGCCCGGATCCTCGCCGACCGCGAGATGACCACGTTCCTTTCCTTCCCCGCCGACATCGTCGCGACGGGGACCCGGGGGGTCCTCGCGACCCTGGTCCGGGAGGGATACGTCGATGCCGTCCTCACGACCTGTGGGACCCTCGACCACGACCTCGCCCGCTCGTTCCGTCCGTACTACCACGGGGACTGGGACCTCGACGACGCGGCCCTCCATCGTCGACACATCTACCGGCTCGGGAACCTCGTGATCCCCGAGGCGAACTACGGCACCATCGTCGAGCGCAAGATGCGCGGGATCCTCGCCAGGCTCTGGAAGAGCGGCACCCGGGCCCTCTCCACGCAAGCCCTCTCCGCCGCGATCGGGGAGGCGATCCCCGCGACGCAGCGCTCGAGCATTCTGCGCGCCGCCTTCGAGCGCAACGTGCCGGTCCTCGTCCCCGGGATCACCGACGGGGCCGTCGGCTCCCAGGTCTGGCTCTACTGGCAGGACCACCGGGGCCTTTCCTTCGACCTCCTGAGCGACGAGCAGGTGATGAGCGACCTCGTCTACGGCGCGAAGCGCGCCGGCGCCATCATGCTCGGCGGAGGGATCTCGAAGCACCACACGATCTGGTGGAACCAGTTCCGGGACGGCCTCGACGCGGCGCTGTACATCACGACGGCGGTCGAATGGGACGGGAGCCTTTCGGGCGCCCGCACCCGCGAAGCGGTCTCCTGGGGCAAGGTGAAGGCGACCGCCCGGCACACTACCGTCACGGGGGACGTGACCGTCCTGTTCCCGCTGATGGTGGGCGCCGCGCTCGAGCGGATCCGATAGGTTCCGGGAATCGAAAGAAACCCAGCGGCGCCGTTCCCCGTCAGGGGCGGAAGGTCCGAGAGGAGACACGGTGCTTTCGGAGCACCCGCTCGACGACCTCGACCCCGATCCCCGGACCGCTCGGGACCTCGAGGGTGCTCTCCGGCCCGAGAACGAACGGCGGATCCGTAAGGTCCTCGCGATAGTATCGGTCGCTCGCCGAGAGGTCGGCCGGCAGCACGAACGGCGCGGTGGAGGCGAGGGCCACGTTGTGCGCCCGGCCCACTCCGCTCTCGAGCATCCCGCCGACCCACGACGGCACTCGGTCGCGCGCGGCCCGTCGCGCGAGGGCGTACCCCGTTCCGAGACCGCCGACGCGCGCGACCTTCACGTTGAGGCTCGTCACGGCCCCTGCGGCGAGCGCGTCCTCGAGCGACGAAGAGTCCACGACCGATTCGTCGAGGCAGACGCGGAACGAGGCGCCGCGGGCGAGCTCCGCGTGCGCGCGGATGGCCCGCTCCGCGAACGGCTGCTCGACCTGGGCGACCTCGTACCTTTCGGCCCAGGCTCGGATCCGCTTCGCCGCCGCGAGGGGGTACGCCTGATTGGCGTCGACCCAGATCTCGATGTCGGGGTACTCCCGGCGCACGGCGCCGACCGGTCGGGCATCCCACCCGGGGCGCACCTTGAGCTTGATGCGACCGTACCCGGCTTCGAGGTAGCGTCCGACACGTGCCACGGTCTTCATTGCGCTCGGCTGGATCCCGACGCTCACTCCAACAGGAACCCTTCCGCGCACCCCACCCAGCGCCCGGGAAAGCGAGCGACCCTCGACGCGGGCCGATAGGTCCTGGAGCGCGGTCTCGACCGCGGCCTTCGCCATCCGGTTCCCTCGAAACCGGTCGGCCGCGCGCGAGAATGCCTCGGGTGTAGGGTCCCGAAGCCGGAAGAGGAGGGGGGTCAACCGCTCCGAGATCATCCACCGAGCGGTGGCGACGCTCTCGGAAGAGTAGAGGGGGTCGACGGATGCGGTGCACTCGCCCCAGCCGACCGTGCCATCCTTCGCCTCCGCCCGGACCAGGAGGAACCGACGCGCGTTCTCGACACCGAAACTCGTCTCGAACGGTTCGACGAGCGGAAGCTCGACCTCATCGAGGCGCACCGAACGAAGGCGCATACGGGCCGGGGAAGCCCTTCACGGCTACATAACTCGGGGATGCGAGGCCTTCCCGAGCGAACCCTCGCCGCGAGCCTTTATCTCCTGCGTTCTCGTCGGGTCGCCCCACGCCTCGTTGGGCCCGTAGCTCAGCTCGGTAGAGCAGGCGGCTCTTAACCGCAAGGTCAGGGGTCCGAATCCCCTCGGGCCCGTCGAATCAGCCGGAGGATTCGGCCCTCGAACGGACGGACCGGATGTCCGCCCCGGAGTCGGGGTGGGTGGGGGGTCCGGGCCCGCGCCGCCAACGCATCGGAAACCGCGCGATCGAACCCTTGAAGGGGGATGGGGAGGACCTGCCGGATCCGGTCTTCGTGGCATACGGCGTCCACGTACATGCCCTCGATGATGGGTCGTGCGAGATCCGGCGAGACATCGGTGATGTAGCCCACCCAGTGGGCGGAGATTCCCGGAGTGAAGCGAGGCAGGATTACGAGACAAGGAGGGCGGTGGACGAGGCGTCCGATCCGCATCAGCATCTCGGAGTACCGCAGCACGTCCGGCCCTCCGACGGCATACGTTTCGCCGCGGGTGCGACTCTCCCGGCGACACCCCACCAGGTACTCCACCAGGTCCGGCAGGGCGATGGGCTGACACCTTCGGTCGATCCACCGGGGGCAGATCATGATTGGCAACTTCTCGACCAGTTGGACCATCATCTCGAACGATGCTCCTCCGGGGCCGACCACGATCCCAGCGCGGAGCTGCGTGACGGCCGCAGGACCCGACCTCAGAATCCGACCCACCTCGCGCCGGCTCGCCAAGTGGCTCGAGGGGACCGGGACATCGTCGCCCAACCCGCCGAGATAGATGATCCGGTCGACTCCGGCGCGTCGCGCGGCGTCCGCAAGGTTCGTGGCGGCGCGCCGGTCCGACTCGGCGAAGTCGAGGCCCCGCCTTTGGTTTCCCATCGAGTGGATCAGGTAGTAGACGACCGAGATGCCCTCCAAGGCAACCTCGAGCCCGGTCCCTTCGACCGCATCCCCCTCGAACACTTCGACCCCGGCAGGGAGGACCGCTCTCGCGACCTCGGGCCGGCGGGCGAGGACGCGGGGCAGCTCTCCGTCCCGGACGAGGCGTTCGGTCAGCGCTTTCCCGACGAACCCCGTCGCTCCACAGACCAGGGTGTCCGGGGGTCGAGCCGGCATCGCGCCGAACGATGCCCACCCTCTCTCTAAAAGGGAGACCATCCGACGGCGCCCCCCCACCGGGTCGGATACGGACCTTCTCCGACCTGCCGCGACTCCCGAAGGAATAGTGCCTAATAGATTCAATAACATTAGGCATCATTAAATACGGCACGGGTCCACGGTGCATCATGTCCGACATTGTCGAGACCGCAGTGAGCGCCGGAAGCTTCCGGACGTTGGTGACCGCCGTACAAGCCGCAGGACTCGTGGACACCCTGAAGAGCCCAGGGCCGTTCACCGTGTTCGCGCCGAGCGACGAGGCGTTCAGCAAGCTTCCGCCGGGGACCGTCGAGGGGTTGCTGAAGGACCTGCCGAAACTGAGGGCCGTGCTGACCTACCACGTCCTCGCCCAGCGCGTCAGCGCCGCGGACGCGCTCGCGTTGACGAAGAATGGCGAGGTCATGGTTCCGACCGTCCAGGGATCCCCCATTCGGGTCCGGTCAGAGGGATTCGTCCGAAAGCACGTGATGGTGAACGGTGCGACCGTGGTGACCCCCGACGTCTCGGCGTCGAACGGCGTCATCCACGTGATCGACCAGGTGATCCTGCCCCCGGGCGTGTAGAACCGGCGTCGATCCCCTGGCGTAGGCCGGGGGGTTGGCAGGAATCGTTGTCGCCGAACCCTTTCCTCTATCCTATCCTATCCTATCTTCCCTCTTCCGGCCAAGAATCGCTCGCGCTCGCTCCGTCACGAGGAACGATACCCCACTCCCAGCGGAGATCTTCGCGTGGACACTTTGCTTAAACCTTCCTTGGAGACGAGGGCGACGGAAATCTCTTTTCGGGTCGGGACCATCTCCCCCCATCTATGGGAGGCGTTCTCAGCCGACTGTTTCTCCCATCCGCCGCCGATGGGGAACACATCCCCGAACGGGACGAGCAACACCAGCAGGACCTGCACTCCGAGTACGACGAGGATCGGGTGCGGCGGTGGTTCTCGATCGCGGCGTTCGGGGTCCTCGTCTTCATCACCGGCGCGCTCATCTGGGCTCAGCTCGGGAACTCCTCGATTCCTCCGCCCAACCTCCCCTTCTTGCTTGTCATTCTCGGCCTTGGAGAATTGCTCTTCACCACGTTCGTCGCCTTCGTGTTCTATCCGCCGGCCATCGGTTGGGTGGCTCTCGCGTCCTTCTTCACCATCGGAGCCGGAGCTACGGTTGGAATCCAGGGGGACCCGGCGGGGTGGTGGACCGTCGCAGGGTTCATCGTCCTGGGACTTACCCTCGCGGCCGTGGGGGTCGCGCGAGGAATGTCCCTATGGTTGGGCGTTCTCCGCGAGGAGTCGGAACCGACTCCCAGCTAACGACCAACCGATTTCGCAGTCCGACTCGGGACCATCCTTCTGGATGGGCGATACTGCGGGGACGAAGGCCCGCGGAATTCCCCATCGATGTTCTTCAGGCGGGGGAAATCGAGGCAGGGGTCTCGGTCCGGGCGACGATCTCCCCCGGATGCTGCCACCAGTAGTATAGGATGGCCGCGACCACCGCGATCCGTGCGTAGATCGTGGCCCCCATCATCCAGGAGGTGACCGTGATGGTGAAGCTCCCCCCCTCGAAGTACGTCACCACCTGGTTCCCGAGGAGGCCGAGTTGGCCCTCGATCCAGGGACCGAGGTTCTGGTGGAACCCAAAGATCAGGTTCCCGATGAAGTAGTAGCCGACGTCGTTCATCAGCGAAACGAGGAGGCCCAGGCTCGCGGCGAGGGGCCAGGACCTCCATCCCTCGAAGACGATGAGGACGCCGAACGGCGCCATGTAGGTCAGGATCAGCCAGATCCCATAGGCGGGGACGCTCTTTCCGTAGAGGTCGATCCAGTTGATCAGGATCAGTCCGTAGAACGCCGAGAAGAGGATCAACTTCAGCAGCACGAACTGCCGCGGGTCGGTCGGGTGGAGACCGGTGACCACGGTCTCGATGCCCGTCGCGAGCAGGATGATCCCGACCAGGATCGCAAATCCCCAGACCGTGAGGGCCTGGAATGTCGCCGCGAGGACGATGAGCGCGACGATCAGGACCCCCGTGCTCACGAGCGAGCCGCGCATCCAACGCGGGAGGGCGGCCCCGGTCGCCTGGATGAGGCGTCCGAGTCCGATGAGGACGATCGCGCCGGCGAGGACGAACGTCACCCAGGTCACGGCGAGGTTCGGGTCGAGGATGGCGAAGGCGGCGAGCGCCACCCCGACGACCCCCACACCCACGATCCCCCACGACCGAAGGGCGTGGGGCCAGAACAGTGGGCTCCGGGAACCGAGCCACTCCTCGGAGAGCACTCTCCCTCCCACGAGGATCGATTGGACCGAGAGGATCACTACCGACTCGGCGACCAGGCGCAGGAGCCCGCTCACCGATAGCTCGGGCGAGGCGAGGACGACAACGCCAAACCCGATGGAAAAGAGACCGAGGAAGATCTGAGCGGCCCGCCCGATGTTGACCCGAAGGGAACGTCGCGCATCGCTCGATGGAACGGGAGCCGGTGGCGGGGGCGCGGGAGAGGCGACGGCCGACGGTCCCGTCGTTCCCGGTTCGCTCGACGCGATCACGTCCGCTCCTCGGCTCGCTTCGTTCCCTTCGGCACGTAGTCGAAGAAGCGCTCGGTCGTTCCCTCCGCGGTCCATTCCGCGCGAAGTCGCGTCCTCTTCTCGGCCCGTCGGAGCTCGGAAAGGAGGGCCCGGTTCAGGTCCCGGGCGCTCGGTCCCTCGACCCGGGTCTCAACAAGGAACTCTCCCGCGGTGTCGCTCGGCGCGACCGTTCCGTGCGAGGAGACCCACCGCTCGAGAACCGGTCGCACCGCGCCCGGATCGTCCGTGCTCACCCGGGCCCGCAGGGAGTATCGTTTCCCGGCCATCCCAAGGACCCGAAGGATTCGGCTTGAAAGTCCTTAGCCCCCGGTCGGCCCTGCACGCCCCCGCCTTCCCCCTCGGTCCGAGCCTCCCGGGACCCGCGAGGGTCGAGTCGGGTTGACGTGTGGGACTTAGGTCATTCGAACTTCGTCTCTTGGACGGCCCATGGAAGCGCGCGCGGTGTGGAAGGGAGGGTTCGAGATCCAACTCGACGATGGTCGGGGCCACGCGGTGACCGTGGACCTGCCCCCTCACGAGGGTGGGACCAACGCGGGGACCTCTTCGCTCGAGCTCGGCGTGCTCTCCCTCGCCGGCTGCATCAGCACGATCTTCGGCCTGGTCGCCCAGCGACGAAAGCTCTCGTTCACAGGGCTCACGGTCTCGTTGGTCGCCGATCGACCGCCTCGCGCGCCCACGATCGAGAAGGTTCACGGAACGCTCGAGGTGCGCACCTCGGCTTCCCCGGAGGAGGTGGAGACGGTGCTCCGTCTGACCCTCAAGACCTGCCCGATCGGCGTCCTCTTCGACCGGGCGCACGTCCCCGTGGAAGTCACGGCGACGGTCGTCCCTCCCAAGTGACCGGCGACCAGTTATCCGACCCGGGTACCTCCCGCATCCAATGAAGGTCGAGGTCTGGGGCGACGTCGTCTGTCCCTGGTGCTACATCGGACGGAAGCGGTTCGAAAAGGCCCTCTCCCGCTTCGACCACCGGGACTCTGTAGAGGTCGTCTACCGAAGTTTCGAGCTCGACCCCGCCGCTCCGCTCGACTCCGAACTCTCGGTCGAGCAGCGGCTGGTGGCAAAGTACGGGCTCTCGATCGAGGAGGCCCGCGCCGCGAACGCTCGCGTGACGAAGATCGCACGGGAGGAGGGCCTTGAGTTCCACTTGGAGCGGGCTCGGCCGACCAACACGCTCGCGGCGCATCGTCTCCTGCAGCTCGCCACGGTGCGACGGGTCCGACCGGCAGCGGAGGAGCGGTTCCAGCGGGCGTACTTCACGGAGGGCGCGTCGCTCGCCGATCCCGGGACGCTTCTCCGCCTGTCCACGGAGGTCGGGCTCCGAGGGGGATGCCCGTCATGTGCTCGCGGGACAGGCGTTCACCCTCCAGGTCCGCACCGACGAGAAGGAAGCGGCCGACCTCGGAGCGTCGGGGGTTCCGTTCTTCTGCTTCGACCGTCGTCGGACGGTCTCGGGCGCCGAGGCGACCGACTTCTTTCTTCAGGTCCTCGAGATGGTCCGGCCCGCGGGTCCAACGTAGCCCGATCCCGACGCGCGGCGGCACGCGCTGTGCGCCGAGCTCCTCGACCGGTTCCGGACCGATGCGCCCCTCGAGACCGTCCCCCGACGCGACCCGAAGGCGTGAGCTCTTCCGGGGCTGCCTTCCCCGCCGCGTACGATTAAGCCCAGCGCCCGCGTCGGGGGACCGACGGAGGGCACCATGGAGGAGAGGGAACTGGGCCGGACCGGGTTCACGATCACGTCGGTCGGCCTCGGGACATGGGCGATCGGTGGGGGCGGCTGGGAGTTCGGCTGGGGACCCCAGGACGACGAACGGTCCGTCCAGGCGATCCGACGCGCTCACGAGAAGGGGATCACCTGGATCGACACGGCCCCCGCGTACGGCACCGGCCACGCGGAGGAGGTCGTCCGGACCGCCATCTCGGGCCTCGATCCCCGTCCGCGGATCTTCACGAAGGTCTCGCTCCGATGGACTCCGGACCGCACGATCACCCACAGCCTCAAGGCCGGGTCGATCCGCGAGGAGGTCGAGGCGAGCCGGCGGAGGTTGGGGGTCGACACGATCGACCTCGTACAGGTCCACTGGCCCGACCCCGAGGACGACATCGAGGAGGGTTGGCGGACCCTTGCCGACCTCAAGGACCGGGGGGTCGTCCGCCACATCGGCGTCTCGAACTTCGACGTGGCCCAGATGGAGCGGGTCGGTCGGATCGCCCCGGTCGAAACCCTGCAGCCCCCCTATTCCCTGGTCCACCCCGAGGTCGAGGAGGAGATCCTGCCGTACGCGCGGACCCACGGGATCGGGGTCATCGCCTACTCCCCCATGGCGTGCGGTCTCCTCTCCGGCACGATGACCGCCGAGCGGGTCGCTCGGTTCGCCCCGGACGACTGGCGTCGCCGCAGCAGCGACTTCCGCGAGCCGCACCTCTCCCGAAACCTGGCTCTCGCCCGCCTCCTCGCCGAGATCGGGAGGCGGCACCGGGGGCGGTCCGCCGGCGAGGTGGCGATCGCCTGGACGCTCGCGAACCCTGCGGTGACCGGGGCGATCGTCGGCGCGCGCTCCGCGGAGCAAGTGGACGGGTTCGTGGGCGCCATGTCCCTCCGCCTCACCCCCGAGGACCTCGAGGAGATCCGTGCGTTCCGCGCGGAGAACCCCCCGCCGGCGTGATCCCGGCCCGGGACCGGGCTGCTCTACTCAACTTGGGGGGGCACCGTGCCGGGCGGGGACCGGCGCCGCCGGTTCCGCGCGGCGAGAAGGACGACCGCGACCACCACGATAGCTCCGACGACCCCGATGAGAAGGTACAGTTCGGTCGTCGTGAGACCGGAGGAGGTGGCCGGTGACGAGACCGCGAGGCGAAGGACTCCGCTCACCACCGAGACACCGTTCGAATCGACCACATGGACCGTGATGTTCGCGGTCCCGGCGGCCGAGGGGCGACAGACCAGCGTGGAGGCGTTCACCGACCCACAACCGGCGGGGAGACCGCTCCATGTGTAGGTGAACGAGCCGGAACCTCCTGAGACGTTGACCGACAGCGTGACGTTCTGCCCCACGCCGACGGAGCCGGGCGTCGCGTAGGGCGTTCCGACCGTGGGGACGGGGTCCACGGTGAAACTGAGCGACCGCACGACCGAGAATCCGTTCGAATCGGTGACGTTCACGGTCGGGTGGCTCACGCCGACGACTTCGGGGAGGCAGACGATCACGGCCAGGTCCGTCCCAACGCAACCGGTCGGAAGCCCCGACCACGCGTAGCGGTAGGTTCCACTGCCTCCCGAGACCCCGACCGCCGTGAACGTCACGTTCTGTCCCAGGTCGACGCTGCCCGGCGATGCCGAGACCCTCGCAACGGACGGGTCCACGAAGACCTCGAACGAAACCGTCGAAGCATCGGAGCCGTTGTTCGCGTCGTAGACGGTGAGCTTCGCGGCACCCGAGCCAGCCGCGGAAGGGACGCAGAAGAGGGCCGTGGCATTGTCCGTGGCGCAACCGATCGGAAGGTCGGACCACACGTAGCGGTACGCGCCCGCTCCCCCCGAAATCGTGCCGTTCAGCGAGAACTCGAGCGATTGGCCCACGTCCACCGTCGCGGGGAGGACTTTCAGTTTGCCAAGGGAGGGGTCGGTGTAGACCGTGAAGAGGAGGGGGCCGCTCGTTGCCGTCCCCCCTCCCTTATCCACGACCTCCACACGGACCGAAGTGCTCCCTATGGCCGTGGGAACGCAGGTGATCTCGGCGGAAGGAAGCGAAGCGCACCCGTTGGGAAGCCCGGACCACGAGTAGCTGAAGCCCCCGGATCCGCCGGACGCGGCCACCGAGAAATGGACCGGTTGCCCGAGGTCGATCGAGCCGGGGGGGTTCGACGTGGGGGTGGTGATGGAGGGGCCCTGGGTCACGGTGAAGGCGAGGGTCGGGCTCACGACGACATAGTTGTCGGAGTCGGTGACGGTCACCTGGACCGAGTACCCCCCCGCTGTTCCGGGTGAGCACGTCGGGCTCGACGAATCCGTCCCTGTACAGGGCGATGGGAGACCGCTCCAGCTGTAGGAGTACGGGGAGGCTCCCCCCGACGGGGACGCGGTGAACGTGACCGTGGCTCCTGTCTCCGCGGTCGAACGGCTCGGAGAGGGTGCTCCGACCGTGGGGTCCGTGTGTACCACGAAGGTGAGCGTCCCGCTCGTAGAGGAGCGGAGGGTCGAGTCGGTCACCGTGAGGTTGACCCGGTACGTCCCGGTGGCCGTGGGAGTACAGGAGATCGTTAGGCCAGGGGAGGGGATGCAACCCAGCCCGGCCGGCGAGCTCTGCCAGACGTAGGTGTCGCCGCCGCTCCCGGGGGAGAGAAGCGTGCTGTGGAAGGTCACGGACTGATTCAGATCGACGCTGGACACGGAGGCGGTCGGCGTGCTGACCTCAGGGGTGCAGCCGCTGGACACCGCGACATCGGTCGTGGTCCCCGCCAGGACGGTGCAGTTGCCCATGTCGGTGCTGCCACTCGTCGAGTTGACCCACACAGGGTACGTTCCGGGAACCAGCGTCAGCGACGCGGACCCGTTGACGAACGCCCAGCTGTCCCCGGGGATCGTCACCGTCCCGCGGGAGATGCCGGTCGCAGCGATATCGAGGACCCCGACCCGGCCCTGGTCGTACGCGAGCGCCGGTGTGGCGTTCCGGGTCGTCCCGTTGAGCTGCAGGGTGAGCGGAAGCCCCGCGGGGTCGTGCGAGAAGATCGACTGGATGTTGCTCACCCTCTCGGCAGTGTTGGCCCCGAAGTTCCAGACGGAAGGGGGCGCCTCGAAGTTGTGCCCGTTAAAGTAGAGCAGTCGGGAGGTGATGTGGGTAAAGTACTCGGCTGTGGTCGAGGAGCCCCCTCCGGGCCCGCCGATCGTGAGCTCCGCATCGTAGAACCAGCCCCCGGGGTTGTAACGAGTGCCGTCCACGACGAAGTTGTTGTCCGCGGAGATCGCCGTCGCCCAGGGCCAAACGACATTGTCGTAGGTCACGTAGTAGCTCGTGACCCCGTCCCAGTACTCGAACGCCACCTCGGGAACGCCCGAACCGGCCTCGTACGAGCGGACCAGGACCGCAAAGTCGCCCGGCGGCGGCATCGTTTCGCTGGCCCCCGGCTGGCTCGTCGCACCGGCAGCGTAGTATCCTTCGCACCCGGAGATTGGGGTCACCGTCCCGTTCCCGTAGACGCTCGAGACACCCGTAGAGTTGAGACAGCTCTGGCTCGTCGTCATGTTCCAGATGTTGTCTTCGAAGCTGAGGTCCCCCGAGGCGGAGTCCATGAACGCGACGTCCTGGATCCAGTAGGCGTAGGTGATCTCGCTTTGGACGAACTGGAGGACGACGTTCAGCTGGTCGGTGAACCAGGTGTCGCCACCGTTCTGGAAGCTCATGTTCTGCCAAGAGAAGTTCCCGAGGAACTCGGTCGTGTTGTAGGTGTAGGGGTTCCCACCCTGCCCGACCCCGAAGTCGCCGATCCCCATCGGGGCCGGCTCGGCAGGGTACCCGCCGGTCGGGTTCACTTTCTCCTGTCCGTGGACCTCGAGAGGGTGCACGTGCACCGGCGGGAACGCGACGAGCCCCACCGACCGACTCGAGTGGGCCACGACCGGGAGCGGGACGTGGACCGAAGCGGTAGACATGGCGGCCGTCCCCGCCGGGCCACCGTAGGAGGCGAGCGCGCCACTCAAGGTGATCCCGAGGACCAGCGCCACGAGGATCGGCGACGGGCGGCGCGCCGTCGAGTGCGTCCGGAGATCGAGCATAGAACGCGCTCGAGAATTGCGTTGTTCCGGTCTATAAGCGTTCACTCAAGTCACGGGGAGCTTCGGAACCCGGACCCGGCGAAACCGCAATCTACGTATTCGGGACCCGGACCCATTCCTTTATGACCCGGAGGCACCGAGTTCATTTAGCGCCAAATGCCGGGTCCAGTTGGCGTCCCAGTTGACGTAGTCGGTCCACCGCGAACCGCGCCCGTAGCCTCGGGGAACGTTCGAGCCCTTCGAGACGGGTAGGATGGGGAAGAACGTGGATCCCGTATCGCGACACCATCGCGCGCTCGGGTTTGCGGCCGTCGCGATTGTTTTCGTGCTGACCGCCACCGCGCTCGGGTCCCTCGGGGTCGTGGCGACTCCCGCCACCTCGTACGGGAACCCGAGCACGTCCCCGACCGCGGCGACCTCCCCTTCACCGGCGAGCAGCTCGGGCACGGTGATCTTCCAGGGGCAGACCACGTCGGTGACAGAGGCGACCCCGAGCTCCGGAACGAGTCCGTACTCCTGGCAGTGGCTCTACAGCACGGACGAAGGGCAGAGCTTCCGCCCCGCCACCTCGTCCCAGTGCGCCCTTCCGAAAGGTTCCGGGGCGACCGCGGGAACCATCGAGACGTGTGCGTTTGCCACGACGGCTTCGACCGTCGCGGGAACCTACCTGTTCGAACTGAAGGTCACCGACAGCGCCACGGTGCCGGAGTCGGTGACCTCGGTGGCGTCCTCGTCCATCACCGTGAAGGCGGCGTCCTCCCCGGTCCCGGCGCGGTACTCCGGCCCCCCGGTATTGGATACCGAGCCTGCGGGATCATGCACGGGAGGGTGTACTACCACCGACTGGTTCGGCGGGGCCGGCGGCAGCGGCCCGTTGACGCTGACCACGGCCTCCTCGAACGAGCTCCTGGTCCTCGAGATCACCGATTCCGGAGAATCGGGCCCGGGACTTTCGACGGCGGATGTGACCGATACCCAAGGGTCCCCCTGGAGTCTCGCGTCGTCGCACGCCTGGAACGGGGCCGGTAACAATCAGTTCCTCTTCTATGCCATCGACCCAACCGCCGGGACCGACACCGTCACGGTGGACACCGCGGCAGGGTCCCTCACCTCGGCCGTGACGGCCACCGCGATCCTCTCGGCCTTCTTCGGTGTCGACACCGGTGCCCCCATCGGGCAGTTGGGGACCTTCTCGACCGGCACCGGCACGTCCTCCTCGGGCAGCGTCACGACGACGGTCGCCCCCACCACCATCCTCGGTGTTCTATCCACCGGGAGCGGTGCCTCCGGGTTCTCTTCCACAACGACCCCGGCGTTCGCGGTCGCGGGCACAGCCAACGATGGGATCGCGACCGCGTCGTTCCTGGAGTACTACGGAACCCGGTCCACGGGAACCTACACGTCCTCCCCCACGTGGACCGGATCAGCCGCCTGGGGCGAGGAGGCGGTCGCGATCCAGGGCACGTCACCGCTCTCGGTGACGGTTTCTCCGACCTCCACGGTCATCGACCAGGACCAGTCCGCGACGATCACGGCCGCCGCCATGGGCGGGACCGGCTCCCTGAGCTATTCTTGGTCCGTCCAGTCAGGGAGCTGTCCGGGATTCTCCGATTCCGGTGCGGCGACGCTCGTCTACCAGCCGACCGGGACGACCGCAACCTGCGTGCTCACCGTGACGGTGACGGACGCGAACGCCGACACCGCCCAACCGGCCACGCCGGCCTCGGTCGTCGTGAACTCCCCGCTCGCCGCACCCTCGTCGCCGAGCGTGAGCGTGACCGCGTTGGACGAGAACCAGATCCTGACCGTGACGGGAACGATCCCATCGACCGGGACACCGACCTATTCGTGGCAGTGGCTCGTCTCGGCCAATTCCGGCTCGTATGCCACCGTGACCCACTGCCTCACAAGCAGCGGCACCGGGGCGAGCGGAGGGGCTCTCGAGACCTGCAGCATCCCCGCGTACACGCTCATCGTCGGCTACACTTACACCTACGAGCTCAAGGTCACGGACAGCGCGTCGACGCCCGAGACGGCCACCTCACCGGCCTCGTCGGCGGTGAAGGTGAGCTCGGCGCTGACGGTCCCGGCCGCACCGACCCCGAGTTCGACGAAGCTGGACTTCAACGAGGCCCTGACGGTCACGGGAACGATCCCCGCGGCCGGGACATCCCCCTACTCCTGGCAGTGGACGGTCTCGGTCAATTCAGGTGCTTACGGCACCGCCAGCCAGTGTGGGACCTCGAGCGGAACCGGGGCGACCGGAGGCTCGGTCGAGACATGTTCGATCCCCGCGAGCACGCTCACCGTGGGAGACAATTACGCCTTCAAGTTCCAGGTGACGGACAGCGCGACGGTTGCCGAGTCTCAAACGTCGGTGGCGACCACAGCAGTCGCCGTGAGCTCGACGCTGACCGCGCCGGCCGCGCCGACCCCGAGCCTCACGTCGTTGAGCGCCTCGCAGGCGCTCTCGGTCACCGGGACGATCCCCTCGACAGGAACCCCCCCCTATTCCTGGCAGTGGTTGGTCCAGGTGAACGGAACCGGCGGCTTCGTCCCGGCGACGCAATGCACCGTGAACAGCGGTATCGGAGCGAGCGTGGACGCCCCCGAGAGCTGCATCATCGCAGCGGGTACCCTCTTCGTCGGGGCCACGTATTCGTTCGAGCTGGAAGTGACCGACACGGCCTCCACGCCGGAAAGCCAGACGTCGTCGGCCTCTTCGCTCGTGACGGTCGCCTCCGCGTTGTCGGCGCCCGCACCGCCGACACCCTCCGCGATTCTGTTGGACGCGGACCAGGTCCTGACGGTCACAGGAACGATTCCGACGAACGGGACGTCGACCTACTCCTGGCAGTGGTGGATCTCGGTGAACGGGGCCACCTACCAGGTTGCGACGGAGTGCGGCTCGTCCGCCTCCGGCAGCGGAGCCACCGGTGGAGTGCAGGTGACGTGCACCGTTCCCGCGAACACGCTCACCGCCGGTAGCAACTATGCCTTCGAACTCCAAGTGACCGACAGCGCCTCGAACCCCGAGACGCAGTCGTCCTCTCCCTCGTCCACCGTAACGACGAGCTCGGCCTTGGCCGCGGGAACTCCGACCCCCACGGCCCCGGTCATCGATTCCGGACAATCGATCGCCCTCACCGCACGTCCTTCGGGCGGTGCGTTCCCCTACAGCTACCAGTGGTATCAGGGGACCAGCGCGGCGGTCTGTACGGCGCTGGGCTCCCCGATCGGGGGGGCGACCCAATCGACGTACCTAGCCAGCCCCACGAGCACCACGTTCTACTGCTATGTGGTGACGGACTCGAGCTCCGTCAAGGCGACCTCCGGGACGGCCAAGGTGACGGTCGACTCCGCGTTGACCCCACCGTTGGCGCCCACGGTCAGCGCCACGGCGCTGGACTTCGACCAGTCGCTGATGGTGACCGGGACCATCCCATCCTCCGGAACGTTCCCCTACTCCTGGGAGTGGTTCGTATCGATCAACGGAACCGGGTACGTCGCCGCGACGCAGTGCGCGCTGAACGAAGGCAGCGGAGCCGGCGCCGGCACGTCGGTGTATTGTACCATCGCCGCGAGCACGCTCTTTGTCGGCGGCAAGTATGCCTTCCAGCTCCAGGTGACCGACAGCGCGCACTCGCCGGAGGTAGAGAGTTCCCCGTCCTCTCCCATCGTGACCATCGCCTCGGAACTGACGCCGCCGGGCGCTCCCACGCCAAGTGCGACCTACCTGGACGCGGACCAGGCGCTGACGGTAACGGGTATTATCCCCTCGAACGGGACGGCGCTCTACTCCTGGCAATGGCTCATCTCGATCAACGGCGCCAGCTACGCCGACGCGACCCAGTGCGGCTCGTCGGCCTCCGGGACCGGCGCCACCGCGGGGGCGACGGAGACCTGCACGATCCCCGGGAACACCCTGGTGGCGAGCACCTACTACGCCTTCGAGCTCGAGGTGGCCGACAGCGCGTCGACACCCGAGGTGGCGGCCTCGCTCCCGTCGGCCACCGTCACGACGAGCTCCGCGCTCACCGCGGGAGACCCGACCTCCTCGGCTTCGATCCTCGACAGAGGGCAGTCGGCCACCCTCACGGCGAACCCTACCGGCGGGTCGGGAGGAGACACCTTCCAGTGGTACTGGGGCAGTACCTCGACCGTCTGCATTTCATTGGTCAACCAAATCACGGGCGGGAACCAATCGACCTATCTGGCCTCGCCCACGTCCACCACGTACTACTGTTACGTGGTGATGGATTCCCTCAGCGCGACCGCGACCTCGACCGCGGTCGAGCTGGTGGTGAACCCGGCGCTTGTGGCGCCCCCCACGCCGACCGTGAGCGCCACCAAGTTGGACGTCGACCAGACCCTAACGGTCACGGGAACGATCCCTTCCACGGGGACCTCCCCGTATGCGTGGCAGTGGCTGATCTCGGTCGGCGGCGGCTCCTTCGTCCCCGTGACACGGTGCGGCCAGAACAGCGGGATCAAGGCGGCCGCGGGGGACCATGAAACGTGCACGATCGCGGGCGGGACGCTGGCCTCGTCCGCCACTTACGCCTTCCAGCTCGAGGTCACGGACAGCGCGCCGACCCCCGAGACGAACATCTCGCTCGCCTCGGCGACGGTGACCGTGAGCTCCACCCTGACCGCACCGGCCGCGCCCACCGTCAGCGCGACGGCCCTCGACGTGGACCAAGCGCTGACCGTGACCGGGACGATCCCCTCGACCGGGACCCCGACCTACTCCTGGCAATGGCTGGTTTCCATGGATGACAGCGCCTACGCGGCCGCCACGCAATGCACGGCGAGCTCCGG